>Ga0214472_10000175_pt1 | contig 87459 bp, 75 predicted proteins | sample RVTome_6_FD_207662 | JGI IMG/M metagenome (GOLD analysis project Ga0214472, IMG submission 207662) | Soil microbial communities from uranium-contaminated site in the Upper Colorado River Basin, Wyoming, United States - RVT140D175 | ecosystem: Environmental > Terrestrial > Soil > Contaminated >... | reverse complement strand
TGCACTCGTTGAACATCAGCATGGCCGCCATGCGTACATACTCCTGCACCTCCATCAGATCCGCCTCGTCCTCGTCGGAGTCGACATCGCTGTCGGCGGCGATCTGCGCGATCTGGGCCAGATCCTGCAGTCCCTCCTCGGCCTCGACCGACAACTTCCGCCCCTGTTTGGTATGCAGCCCGAAGCCGCTGAGGAAGCCGTTGCACCAGCTGCCCAGCGCCTCGGCACGCTGCACCAGCAGTTGCTCGTCGTCCGGCAGCAACAGTTCGAAGCCGAAATCGTCGGACTCATACTGCGCCAGCGTGCGTCGATACAGTTCGAGCAGGCCCAGTTTGGTGGCCTCCTGCTTCAGCGCATCGACATCCAGCAACTCCTGCAGCACCCGCAACAGCGTATCGGCGTCGAAGCGGGCACCGGCGGCAAGCTGCCCGGCCAGGAGACCATGCAGTTCGGCGGGGGAAACCGCCAACACACCCTCCTCGATCAACAGGTTGGCGACGTGGTCAAAATCGGGCAAGGCAACGGCGGGTTGGGTTTCACGGCTCATAGGCTCGGGATTACACCTTCGATCGGTATGGGAGTACGGGCTACGTGCCCTCGCAAACGGCGCCGACAAACAGGCCACCGAATCAGCTCTATGCTAGCATTTCACCTACACCAGGGCCACGCGAGCGCGTATCGATAACACCGCTCGATTGACCCCCAAGATACCGCTGTTTATAGTCGCCGTGAATACGGTCGCCGGGATGCCGGTCGCCGTGAATGCGGTCGGCCGATAGAGGGCACAGGGGCACGAGATGTCGGAACACTACTTTAACGCACTGGAACAGAAGATCGATCGCCTGCTGACCCGCCTGCAACAGTTGGAGCAGGAGAACAGCCATCTGCGCGAACAGGAGGCCAGGCTGCGCGAAGAGCGCGCCCAGCTCCTGCAGCTGCACGACCAAACCCGGGACAAGGTGGAAGGGATGATCTCCCGGCTTAAAGCACTGGAGCAACAATCATGAGTCAGGATGCGCGCACCGTAACGGTCAAGCTGCTCGACAAGGAGTACACCATCAGTTGTCCCGATGGCGCGGAGGCCGAACTGCTGGCGTCGGCGGACTACCTCAACGCCAAGATGCGCGAGATCAAGTCGGGCGGCAAGATTGTCGGCCTGGAACGCATCGCGGTGATGGCGGCGCTGAACATGTCGCACGAACTGATCAAGAGCCGGGCGCAGAGCCGCCAGTCGGTCGAGCAGCAGCTGCGCCGCCTCGGCCACAAGATCGATCAGTCGCTGGAGCGGATGGAGCAGCCCGACAACCCGCCTGAGAATCTCTCATAAATATAAAAATCGTCTTATTTTTCAAACAGCTGCCACCTGCGTAGCAAAAACGTCAAAAATAACAAGAGCTGACATTCACATTGTCCGGCGTATAATGGAATCACTTCCTGGGGTGTTCGATAGTCGGTTAAGTCCCTCGAGCCGATAATCAAATACCTGGGTTGGCCTGCAGATGTTGTGTGCACGTCCGTATTTCGGAAAGCCTGATATATCTGTCGGTCTCCCCACTCTGAACCTTAGGGTTCAGGGCCAATACCGACGCCGGCATCCCGGGAGGCCCATCTTGAGTTCGATTCCGACCCCGACCGCCAAATCCCCGCTGGAGAAGCAGCGCCGCTCTCTGCGCCTGCAGATGCGCCGTGCCCGTCGTGCACTGACACCGGCACAGCAGCGCTCCGCCTCGCTCGACCTCTTGCGCCAAGTACGCGGCCAACTGTGGTTTTTGAGGGCACGACATGTCGCGCTCTACCTGCCCAACGACGGCGAGATAGACCCGTCACCGCTGATCGAGCTGTGCCGGCGGATGCACAAGCAGGTCTACCTGCCGGTGCTGCACCCGATCCGCCATAACCGGCTCTGGTTCCTGCCCTACACGCCGACCACGCGGATGTGCAAGAACCGCTTCCGCATTCTGGAACCCAAGCTGAAATATCACCCACGCCGTCCCGGCTGGGCACTGGATCTAGTGATGCTGCCGCTGGTCGCGTTCGACGCCGAGGGCAACCGGATGGGGATGGGGGGCGGATTCTATGACCGCACATTCAGCTACAAACGTGCCGCACAGGGGATGAAGGGCGCACGACTGATCGGTCTGGCCCATGATTTTCAGAGAGTCGGGGAGCTACCGGTACAGCCTTGGGATGTACCGCTATTCGGAATAGTGACGGACAGGGAAAGCTATCTCTGCCGCTGATCAGCTATTGAATACCTGTTGCACCAGTGCCGTGAGTTGAAGATCCGTCTGGGACACGCCGGTCATGATCGCACCGACCACGAACACCAGAACCAATACCAGCACGATATCAGGGCTTTTCTTCATTTATGGAGCACTTCCGTCGATCTAATTAGAGGGTGGATGTTCTAACGCTTGTTCGACATAGACCTATAATCGGCCGAAGTGTTCCACAATCGAGTAAAAAATCAACTTTTTTCGCCAATATCCTGTTTTTTATCGGTCTCTACCCTGTTTTTGCCCTCCTTCTTGGCCCGATAGAGGGCCGAATCGGCCCGACTGATCAATTGATCGGGACTCTCTCCCGAACGCCGTTGCGACACGCCGAAACTGCAGGTTACGCTCCGTCCCCCGGCACGCACCTGATCGGCAATCGCGTTGCGCAGCTTCTCCGCCAGCAGTCTGCCGCCCTCGACATCCGTATCCTGCAGCAGCACCAGGAACTCCTCTCCCCCCCAGCGTCCGAAGCTGTCGATGCGCCGTATATGCTCACGCACGGTCCCGACCACATCGATCAACACCTCATCGCCACCGGCATGGCCCAGGCTATCGTTGACCTGCTTGAAGTCGTCGATATCGAAGTAGATCAGCGTCAGCGGGATGCCGCTGCGTTCGGCAAGTTCCATCGCGCCATCGATCTGCTCGGTCAGGTTTCGTCGATTGCTGATACCGGTCAGACTGTCCTCGCGCGCAATACGCGCCAGCCGTCTGTTGGTCGCACTGATCAGGTAGAAGCGATACCCGGCCAGGATCGCCAGTACAACAAAACCGAGCAGGACGTTACGCACCACCGCCTCGTCCACTCCGCTACGGGCGGTGGCGGGCTCCCAGCGCGCGCGGATCAGTTCACGCTCCTCCTGCCCTATCTCCGCCAACGCCAGGTCCAACAAACGGATCAGCGGAGCCCGCTCCCGACGTGCGGCAAAGCTCAGATCGAAGCTGTCGCTGAGCGACGGATCCAGCTCCAGCTCGACAATGCCCGCCTCCCGCAACCCCTGCTCCAGCGTGAGTCGCGTATCGACAAACGCCGACAGCGCACCCTGCCGGACCAGATTCAGCCCTTCGCTGACCGACGCCACCCTGCGCACCTGCAGCTCCGGGTAGCGGCGCAGCAGCAGGCGATCGAGATCATGCTGCTGCAATACCCCGATCGGCTGCGGCAGCAGACGCGGGCGTGCGACATTTGTGCCCTCCTTGACGGCCGCGACGATCGGTACGGTGAGAAAGGGACGGGAATAGTGCAGAGGGTCTCCGGAGGGCACCACCGGCATGATCCCGGCAACCAGATCGCAGCGCCGTTGACCGAGCATGACTCTCGACTCGCCCCAGGAATCGCTGTCGACCACCTGATGTGCCAGACCGATATGAGCGAAGACCTGTTCCACATGGTCGGCCAACAGCCCCGCAGGCTGCTCGTCACGCAGCCATTGCAACGGCTCCCAATCACGATTGGCGCATAGCCTAACCGCCCCCAGGTTACGCAGGTAGTGGCGCTGGGACGGGTTCAATGCCAGGCCGGCACTGGCTGCGCAGCAAAACAGCATCCCCTGCAGCCCCGCCCCCGGTTCGATATTGCTGGAGATGCGATAGACATTCGCCATCGCCTCGAAACGATCCGCGCTCAGAGTACCGAAGCGACCCTGATCGTCGAAGGCCAGGCCGCGCAACACCCGGCCCTCGTACAACAGCGCCTCTCGACTGCGCTGCTGAGAGTTGTACCTGGCCAGTAGGGTATCGACGGTCTCCTCGATATGTTCGAACGCATAAAGCCAGCCGCGCATGGACGCCTCACGAAACCGAAGCACCATGTCGAAGCGGTTGTCCGCCAACTGACCACTGGTGAACAGGATGTCGGAGTACATGGGAAAGCCGTAATCCTGCGGATGGATCACATGATAGTCGACACCGAGCCTCTGCAACTGGAACGGCTCGTTGGAGATATAGGAGGCCAGCGCATCGACACGCCCTTCGATCAGATCCCGGATATCGTAGGTCGGGCCCCGCATCTCGATATCGTCGATGGTGATACCGAACTTCAGCAGCATGGCGACGATCTCGGATACCTGAACCGCATCCTCGGTGACCATGATCCGCTTGCCGCGCAAACCGCCGGGGTCGCTTATGTCGCTGTCGGCCCGGGTCAGTAACATCAGCGGGGACTGCTGAAAGGCCGCCATCAGCGCCACCAGGTCAACGCCCTTCAAGCGATCGAGCAACAGGGAGGAGCGTCCGACACCGAACTCGGCTCGACCGCTCATCACCTCCTCGATCGGCAACACCCCGTTTGCGGCCTCGACCAGCTCGACATCCAGGCCAAAATCGCGGTAGAACCCCTTCTCCAGCGCCATGTAGTAGCCGGCAAACTGGAACTGATGCTTCCATACCAGTTGCAGACGCACCCTCTCGAGTTCGTCCTGTGCCCGGCCGGTACCCGCAACCAGCAACAGCAGCAATCCGACGAACAGGCTCAGGCTGGCACGCATCGCGTCGCTCCGTGGACCTTCAGTTAAATATGCGCCCGCTCCCGGTCGGGTGCCGCCCCGTCACGCTGCCGTGCCGACTCAGATCAGCAGCTTCAGCATCAGCGGCATCGTCAACAGGGAAACCAGCGTCTGCGCCGTGATGATATTGGCCATCAGCGGTGCATCGCCGCCCAACTGCCGGGCCAGGATATAGGACGCCGTAGCCGTCGGGACCGCCGCGAACACCAGCAACACCTGACTCGCCACCAGGTCCAACCCGATCAGCCTTGCCAGCAAAACCGCCAGTAACGGAAAGAGTAGCAGCTTCACTACGATTGCGATGAAAACGGCGCGCCCACTCCCTCTGAGCAAGCGCAGATCGATCGCCGCACCCACCGCCAGCAGCCCCAACGGCAGCGCCATACCGCCGAGCAGATCGAGCACCGGTCGCGCCGCTGCAGGCAACCCGAGCCCCGACACGTTGAGCAGAATACCCAGCAGACAGGCCAGGATCAGCGGATTGGTCACCAGGGTGCGCAAAACACCCCTCGGTGTCGGGCGGACCGCGCCGAACCAGGCGAACACCAGCACGCAGAGCAGATTCAGCGTCGGGATCATCACCGCCGTCACCACCGCCGCCAGCGCCACGCCGCCGGCCGGAATCAGCGCCGCGCTGGCGGCCAGGGCAACATAGGTGTTGAAGCGCAGACTGCCCTGGTACAGCGAAGTGAATTGGGCATTGGCGAGGCGCAGCACGGGGCGCAACAGCAGCAGGAGCAGCGTTGCGATCAGCAGCAAGACGAGTACCGCCGACACCATCTGCAGCGTCTGTGCGCCACCGAGTTCGGCACGACTGAGCCGACTGACCAACAACGAAGGAAACAGCACGTAATAGGTCGCCCGCTCGGCCGGCGGCCAGAACGCGGCGCCGGGAAAATCGAACCGGCGCGCCAGATAACCGATCGCCAGCAGCGCAAACAGAGGCCAGAGCGCAGTGAGAATACCGTCCATAGTTGTTTATACTCAGGGGACAATGACAAGCGACACCGACGCAACATTCGATGTGCGAAATCCGATGTGCGACATATGATTCAATAGCCTACACGGAGCCCCTTACAATGACATCTCTGGTAATGAGTTTTATCGGCCGCGACAAACCGGGGCTGGTTGGCCTGCTCTCGAAGACCATCGCGGAGCACAAGGGCAACTGGCAGGAGTCCGGCATGTCCCGCTTGGGCGGTCAGTTCGCCGGTATTCTGGTGATCCAGGTCGCGGAGGAGGAGCAGGATGCGCTGATCCAGGCGCTGACCGACCTGGAGGGCCAGGGGCTCAAGGTGAGCGTCGAGCGCAGCGACGAAACGGAAGCCGACACCCCTACCCGCGCCATCACCCTGGACCTGATCGGCCACGACAAGCCCGGTATCGTGCGCGATATCTCCCGCGCCCTGGCCGAGATGCAGATCAACGTGCACAAGATGCAGACCGAGCTGACCTCGGGCTCGATGTCGGGCGAGTTGCTGTTCAGGGCCAGCGCCGAGCTGCAGGTGCCGACGCCGGTGGACCTGAACGAGCTTCAGGACAGGCTTGAGGCGATCGCCTCCGACCTGATGGTGGATATCACGCTGAACTGATCGGCGTCTCAGTCGCCGCGGGCAGCCAGCAGATCGCGCCCGCGGGACACCGCCGCGAGCACCTGATCCGGCGCCGTACCGCCGATATGGTTACGCGCGGCGACCGATCCTTCCAGCGTCAAAACATCGAACACATCCTCGCCGATCTGGTCGGAGAACTGCTGCAGCTCCTCCAGCGACATCTCGGACAGATCCTTGCCGCTGTTGATGCCGTAGGCCACGGAGAGACCGACGATCTCATGTGCATCGCGGAACGCCACGCCCTTGCGCACCAGATAGTCGGCCAGGTCGGTGGCGGTGGAGAAGCCGCGACGGGCCGCCTCGCGCATCTGATCCTTGCGCGCCTCGATCGCCGGCACCATGTCGCCGAAGGCGCGCAGGCAGCCCTTGACCGTGTCGACGGCGTCGAACAGCGGCTCCTTGTCCTCCTGGTTGTCCTTGTTGTAGGCCAGCGGCTGGGACTTCATCAGCGTCAGCAGCGCAATCAGGTGACCGTAGACACGGCCGCTCTTGCCGCGCACCAGCTCCGGCACGTCCGGGTTCTTCTTCTGCGGCATGATCGACGAGCCGGTGCAGAAGCGGTCCGGCAGGTTGATGAAGTTGAACTGGGCCGAGGTCCACAGCACCAGCTCCTCCGACATCCGCGTCATATGCATCAGCAGCAGGCTGGCGGCGGCGCAGAACTCGATGGCAAAATCGCGATCGGATACCGCGTCCAGCGAGTTGCCGGCCGGGGCGTCGAACTGCAGCAGCTCGGCGGTGTAGTGGCGGTCGATCGGGTAGGTGGTGCCAGCCAGCGCCGCCGCGCCCAGCGGCATTACGTTGACCCGCTTGCGGCAGTCGGCAAAGCGCTCGTAGTCGCGCGAGAGCATCTCGAACCAGGCCATCAGGTGGTGGCCGAAGGTGACCGGCTGCGCGGTCTGCAGGTGGGTAAAGCCGGGCATGACGGTATCGGATTCGCGCTCGGCCAGATCCAGCAGACCCTGCTGCAAACGGCTGATCTCGGACAGGATCAGGTCGATCTCGTCACGCATGTAGAGGCGGATATCGGTGGCCACCTGGTCGTTGCGCGAACGTCCGGTATGCAGTTTCTTGCCGGTGATGCCGATCTTCCTGGTCAGCGCCGCTTCGATGTTCATGTGCACATCTTCCAGTGCCACCGACCAGTCGAACTCGCCGCGCTCGATCTCGATCCGGATCTCGCTCAGGCCGCGGATGATGTCGTCGCGCTCCTTGTCGCTGAGCACCCCGACCTTGGCCAGCATCCGGGCATGTGCAATCGAGCCCTGGATATCCTGCCTGTAGAGACGGCGGTCGAAGTCGACGGAGGCGGTGAAACGCGCCACGAACGCATCCGTCGGTTCACTGAAGCGGCCGCCCCACTGCTGATTGGTCTCTTTGCTCATACCTCTACCTCACTGGCGCTCTGACAGCCCGCCTACGGGCCGGTGAAATTCGATGGCGGGCATTATACAGCGCTTTGGGCTTTGGATGTCAGGGCTTCGAGGGAGTCCCCCAGGGCGATCGTGCCACCTGATCACGATGAGTGCCGGAGCGGGCTGCCGGTACCGCTTCCGTGCGACGCGCTATGCGTCGTCCCTGACCGCTCGACTGCCGCCGTCCTTGGCGGCAGACGGTCGCCCGGAAGCGGTACCACCACCCCTCATGGAGTTCGGTGCCACGTTCCTCCGGTCGGTTGGCACGTGCTATCGAGGGGTGATGTAGTCTCTTGTGGCTGACCCTCTGCGACATGGATGTCGCAGTGGAGCCCCCACGGAGGGGTTCACGGCGCGTCAGACGCAAGAGACTACATCGGCCCGTAACTCTCCGCTCTTCCAACCAGTGTGTTAATCGCCCTAAAGGGAGCGGTACCACCGGCCCGGACCGGCACTCATCGTGATCAGGTAGTGCAATCACCCTGGGGAGTACCTTACCGGCCCACACAGCATCGATCCGATAACGGCACCGTTTCTGATACACTTGACAGCATTCAAAAGTATTAACGGGGGCCGTCATCGCCCCCTGGAGTGTACGCGAGTGACCGACAGCAACCGCCCGAACCGAACCATCCGCATCGCCACCCGACGCAGCCTGCTGGCGCTCTGGCAGGCCGAATACGTCAAGGCCGAACTGGAGCGTGCTCATCCCGGAATTCAGGTCGAACTGATCAAGATCGAGTCCCGGGGCGACAAGATTCTCGATACCCCGCTGGCCAAGATCGGCGGCAAGGGACTGTTCGTCAAGGAGCTGGAGACCGCCCTGCTCGAAGGCGAGGCCGACATCGCCGTGCACTCGATGAAGGACGTGCCGATGGAGTTCCCGGAGGGTCTCGGCCTGGCGGTGATCTGCCCGCGCGAGAAACCCACCGACGCCTTTGTCAGCAACACCTATGCACGCTTCGACGACCTGCCGCAGGGCGCCGTGGTCGGCACCTCCTCGCTGCGCCGCGAAGTGCAGATCCGCGAACGCCGTCCCGACCTGCAGGTACGCTTCCTGCGCGGCAACGTGCAGACCCGCCTAGGCAAGCTCGACGCCGGCGAGTACGACGCCATCATCCTCGCCACCGCCGGTCTGGTACGGCTTGAGCTGGGCGAGCGCATCCGCGAAGAGATCCCGCCCGAGCAGAGCCTGCCCGCCGGCGGTCAGGGCGCGGTCGGCATCGAGTGCCGCAGCGACGACCGCGAACTGCTGGCACTGCTCGAGCCGCTGAACCACAGCGAAACCGCCTGGCGTGTGCGGGCCGAACGCGCCATGAACCGCCGCCTCGAGGGCGGCTGCCAGGTGCCGATCGGTTGCTACGCGACGCTGAACGAAAGCGGCGACGAACTCTGGCTGCGCGGTCTGGTCGGTCGGCCGGACGGCACCCGGGTGCTGCGCGACGAGATCCGCGGCCCGATCGACCAGGCGGAGCAGCTCGGTATCGCCCTGGCCGAGCGCCTGCTCGCCGCCGGTGCCGACGAGATATTGAAAGAGGTATACGCCGAGCGTGGCTGAGCAACCGCTGCTCGGAGTGCGGGTGCTGGTCACCCGGCCCGCCCGTCAGGCGCAGGGACAGATCGAGCAATTGACCAGGCTCGGTGCCGAGCCGATCGCCCTGCCGCTGATCGAGATCGCCGCGATCGATGAATCCGAGCCCGACGCGTTCAACGCGATCAAGGCCAGAATTCTCGACCTCGACCTCTATACCGGCGTGATATTCGTCAGTGCCAATGCCGCCCGCCTCGGTGCACAATGGATAGACCAATACTGGCCGCAACTGCCGCTGGGGGTGCACTGGCTCGCCATCGGCGCCGCCACCGCCGCGGCACTCGAGCGGGAGGGGATCCCCGCCCGCCATGTCGCCGGCGGCTTCGACTCGGAAGCGCTGCTGGCCGACCCGCTGCTGCAGCAGGTCGACGGGCAGCGCTTCCTGATCATGCGCGGCGAGGGCGGACGCGAACTGCTGGCCGACACCCTGGGCGAGCGTGGTGCCAAGGTGGATTGCGCGGATCTGTACCGGCGTGCCTGCCCGCGCTACAGCAACGAGCAAATCAAAGGTACTATTTATACACAGAGGTTATCCGTTATTCTGATAACCAGCGGCGAGGCTCTGGACAACCTGCTGACACTGGCCGGTGCGGAGCCTGATCTACTCAGTACAGAACTCATCGTCCCGAGCCGGCGCATCGCAGATGTCGCCCAGGCGCGGGGCTTTACTCGAATCAGGATAGCGGACGGACCGGATGACCTGTCCATGATCCGCGCAATAAGGCCTGCCGACTGATTGGAATCGATGGCATGAATGACACCCGCAAGCCCGACGAGCAAACCGAGCACGACACCCCCGAGCAGCAGCCTTCCGTGACCGAAGCCGAGATCGGCGACACGCCCGACAAGGGCGCTGAAACAGGTGACGCCGTCGAGCGTGCCGCCAAGGAGCCGGGCGAAAGCCCAACCGGCACCGGCGAAAACGGCGACACCAAGGCCGCCCGCAGCGCCGAGCCCGATGCCGTCGAAACGCAAAAGGCGGCTCCTCGACCATCGGCACCGCCGCCCCCCGCATCGACGCCCCCCTCGACACTTGCGAAGCCTCCCGCCGGCTGGCCCGGCAAGCTGGGTCTGGCACTGTCGCTGATCGCACTGACCGGCGTCGGGGTTCTCTACTGGCAGGGCTGGCAGCTCAAGCAGAGCAGCAGCGCCGAACAGGCCGGTCTGACGCAACAGGTAGAGACTGCCCTGGCCAACGCCCGTGCCGAGGTCGCCGACCGGGTCGGCGGCGTTGCCCAACAGCTGGGCAGCCTGCAGGCCCAGGCAGAGGCGGAGAAACGGAACATCGACCAGTTGCAGCAACGTCTGACCGACGCCATCAAACAGGTCAATGCCACCCGCGATACCTCGCGCGAAGACTGGTTGCTGGCCGAGGCGGAGTACCTGCTGCGCCTGGCCAACCAGCGGGTGCTGATGGAGCAGACCGCGACCGGCGCGCTGACCCTGCTCAAGGCCGCCGACGACATCCTGCGCGAAAGCGACGACGTTGCACTGTACAGCGTGCGTCAGGCACTGGCCGAGGACATGGCGGCGCTGGAGGCGGTACCGACCCTGGATACCGAAGGCACCTACCTGAAGCTGGCAGCGATCAACCGTCAGGTCGACAATCTGCGCGTTACGCCGGTCACCGACAAGCGCAAGCTGCCGTCGATGCTGGAGGAGATCACCCCCGAAGCGGTGGAGCAGAGCTGGACCGAAGGCGCGGCGGCGGCCTGGAGCCGGGCAGTGGACAAGTTCGAGAAGCTGGTGGTGATCCAGCACCGCGACGAACCGGTCGAGCCGCTGATGTCGCCGGAGCAGACCTACTACCTGCAGCAGAACCTGCACCTGATGCTGGAGCAGGCGCAACTGGCGCTGCTGCAGCGCAAGCAGCAGGCGTTCGACGCCGGCCTGGACAAGGCCTCGAACTGGATCGCCACCTACTTCGACAAGAAGGACGCCACCAGCCAAGCGCTGCTGCGCGCGCTGGAGGAGATGTCCGCGTTGAATGTCGCGCCCGAGCTGCCCGATATCTCCGGTTCGCTGAAGGCGCTCAAGGAGCACCTGCGTGAAATGGCACGGCTGAAACAGGAGGCCGGGCAATGAAACGCTTTTTCATCCTGCTGCTGATCCTGCTGCTGGCCGGCGCCTGGCTCGGTCAGTTGATGGTCCAGGACCCGGGCTACGTCCTGCTCGCGTACAAGGAAACCACCATCGAAACCAGCCTCTGGGTGCTGCTGTTGCTGGCGATCATCGCCTTCGCCGTGCTGCACACCGCGATCAACCTGATCGGCCGCGCCCGCGCGCCCGCCCGCCGCATGCGCAGCTGGCGCGGACAGCGCAACCAGCGCCTTGCCCAGAACAAGACACTGAAGGGGCTGATGGCGCTGTCCGAGGGCAACTGGTGGAAGGCGCAACGCTACCTGACCCAGGCCGCCGAGCGCAGCGAACAGCCACTGATCAACTACCTGGCCGCGGCCAAGGCCGCCCATGAGCAGGGCGACGCTTCCGCCGCCGACAGCCTGCTGCAGAAGGCCCGTGAAGCGACACCGAAAGCCGAGGTCGCGATCGGCATCGTTCAGGCCCAGATCCAGCTCGCACGCGGCCAGAACGAACCCGCACTGGCCACGCTGCTGCATCTGAAGCAGTTGGCGCCCAAGCACAGCTACGTGCTCAAGCTGCTCAAGGAGGCCTACCTGCGTCTGAACGACTGGTCGGGTCTGAACCAACTGGTGCCCGATCTCAAGCGCCGACAGGCGCTGCCGGCCGAGCAGATCCGCCAGTTGGAAAACCTGTCCGCCCAGCACCTGCTCAGGCAGAGCCTGAGCAGCCAGCCGGCGGAGGCGGACAGCAAGACCCGGCTGCAGGCGGTGGCCCACACCTGGCAGTCCCTGCCCGCCGACTGCACCCACGATCAACAGTTGATCGAGCAGTACAGCCAACTGATGATCGAAGCGGGCAGCGCCGACGAGGCGGAGAAGATGCTGCGCGAGCAGATCAAGCGCAACTGGGACGAAAAACTGGTCGCACTCTACGGTCGCATCGCCGGCAGCGCGCCGCACAAGCAACTCGAGACCGCCAAGGGCTGGCTGAAGAAACATGACGACAGCCCGGCACTGGAGCTGACGCTCGGCCGTCTGTCTATGCAGAACGAGCACTGGGGCACCGCGATCAAGCATTTCGAGCGCAGTCTGGAGCTGGAGCCCAGCGCCGAGGCCTATGCGGAGCTGGGACGCCTGCTGAACCACCTCGGCGAGCGGGAGCGTGCCGCCACGGTATCCGCGAAGGGGTTCGAGCTGGTCAACGGCGCCCTGCCCAGCCTGCCGCTGCCGGACAGCGGATCCGCGTCCCGGACGAGCGGCGCCGAACAACAGGCTTGAGGTCGGGCGGTCAAAAGAATCGCGGTACGCGGTACCGTCAACGCCGACGGACCGGGCGCGCGTAGTCGGTCAGGCGCAGCACCAGATCGCTGCGCGCCTGCGAGGTACAGAGCTGGATCAACGGCGGGTTCCGCTCCTCGCCCCGGATCCGGCCCGGTGGATAACGCTGATCGACCTCGCCGCCGAGCAGCTCGGCCGCGCAGATCTCGCACACGCCGTTGCGACAGGCGTGACGCAGGGCAAGCCCGGCGTCACGCAATCCCTCGAGCAGGGTCGTATCCGCCGCCAGGAGTAGCGTTACGCTATCCTCCAGCAGCGTTATGCGCCACAGCTCAGCGCTCATCGAAGATACCGAGTTCATCCCAGAGCCGGTCGACGCGTGCCTTCACCTCGGCATCCATCTCGATCGGCACGCCCCACTCGCGGTCGGTCTCGCCGGGCCACTTGTTGGTCGCGTCCATCCCCATCTTCGAGCCCAGACCCGATACCGGCGAAGCGAAATCGAGGTAGTCGATCGGCGTGTTGTCGATCAGCAGCGTGTCGCGGCTCGGGTCCATGCGCGTGGTGATCGCCCAGATCACGTCGTTCCAGTCGCGGGCGTTGACGTCGTCGTCGCAGACGATGACGAACTTGGTGTACATGAACTGGCGCAGGAAGGACCAGACCCCCATCATCACCCGCTTGGCGTGACCGGGATACTGCTTTTTCATCGTCACCACCGCCATGCGGTAGGAGCAGCCCTCGGGCGGCAGATAGAAGTCGACGATCTCCGGAAACTGCTTCTGCAGGATCGGCACGAACACCTCGTTCAGCGCCACGCCGAGCACCGCCGGTTCGTCGGGCGGCCGGCCGGTGTAGGTGCTGTGGTAGATCGGCACCTCGCGCTGGGTGATCCGCTCGACGGTAAATACCGGGAAGCGGTCCACCTCGTTGTAGTAGCCGGTGTGATCGCCGAACGGCCCCTCGTCGGCCATCTCCTCCGGGTCTATGTAGCCCTCGAGGATGATCTCGGCACTGGCCGGCACCTGCAGATCGCTGCCCAGGCACTTGACCACCTCGGTCTTGCCGCCGCGCAGCAGACCGGCAAACGCATATTCCGACAGGGTGTCGGGTACCGGGGTCACGGCACCGAGAATGGTCGCCGGATCTGCACCGAGCGCCACCGCCACCGGGAAGCGCTCGCCCGGATGCTTGAGCTTCCACTCGCGGAAATCCAGGGCACCGCCGCGATGCGACAGCCAGCGCATGATCAGCTTGTTGCGCCCGATCAACTGCTGACGGTAGATCCCCAGGTTCTGCCGCGGCTTCTCCGGCCCGCGCGTCACCACCAGCGGCCAGGTCACCAGCGGACCGGCGTCGCCGGGCCAGCAGGTCTGGATCGGCAGCTTGTACAGATCGACGTCGTCGCCCTCGATCAGCGTGTGCTGACAGGGCGCATTCTTGACCACCTTCGGTCCCATGTTCAGCACCTGCCTGAACACCGGCAGCTTCTCCCAGGCGTCCTTCATCCCCTTCGGAGGTTCCGGCTCCTTGAGCTGGGCCAGCAGCTTGCCGACCTCACGCAGGGCGTCGACCGACTCCTCCCCCATCCCCAACGCCACGCGCTCGGGGGTGCCGAACAGGTTGGTCAGCACCGGGTAGCTATAGCCCTTGGGGTTCTCGAACAGCAGCGCCGGGCCGCCGGCGCGCAGGGTGCGGTCGCTGATCTCGGTCATCTCCAGATAGGGGTCGACCTCGACCTTGATCCGTTTCAGTTCGCCGCGCGCCTCGAGCATCTTGATGAAGTCACGCAGATCCTTGTATTTGGGGTTACTCATCAGCAATCGGGCCTTTTGCTGGTTGCGGTATTGGCTGGAGGTTATTAGCCGTCGGGATGTGGTGCGAACACGCGGGAGCCTGTGCCGGATTTGCTAAGCCGACCCTCAGCGCCAGGGATGGCACTGTGGAGCCTCCAGGGATGGATTCACGGCGTGTCGGTGTGCAAAACCGGCGCAGACTCCCTCCTCTCATTCTAATAACGGACAACAAAAAAGGGCGAGCAGCGAAGCGCTGAACCAGGCTCCCCTTACTCACCCTCTTGCCAAACGGTCGCGCGGTTACTTGCGCTTCATCGACTGGAAGAACTCGTCGTTGGTCTTGAAGTCCTTCAGCTTGTCGATGACGAATTCGGTCGCCGACGTATCCTCCATCGAATCGAGCAGCTTGCGCAGGATCCACATCCGCTGCAGCTCCTCCTCGGTGGTCAGCAGATCTTCGCGACGGGTGCTGGAGCGGCGGATGTTGATCGCCGGGAACACCCGGCGTTCAGCGATCTTGCGATCCAGATGCACCTCGGAGTTACCGGTACCCTTGAACTCCTCGAAGATCACCTCGTCCATCTTCGAGCCGGTGTCGACCAGCGCGGTGGCGATGATGGTCAGGCTGCCGCCCTCCTCGATGTTACGCGCGGCGCCGAAGAAGCGCTTCGGACGCTCCAGCGCATGGGCGTCGACACCACCGGTCAGCACCTTGCCGGATGACGGGATCACGGTGTTGTAGGCACGCGCCAGACGGGTGATGGAGTCGAGCAGGATCACCACGTCCTTCTTGTGCTCGGTCAGCCGCTTGGCCTTCTCCAGCACCATCTCGGCGACCTGCACGTGGCGTGACGGCGGCTCGTCGAAGGTGGAAGCGACCACTTCGCCGCGCACCGTGCGCTGCATATCGGTCACCTCCTCCGGGCGCTCGTCGATCAGCAGCACGATCAGGTAGCACTCGGGGTTGTTGCGGGTGATGCTGTTGGCGATGTTCTGCAGCATCAGCGTCTTACCCGCCTTCGGCGGCGACACGATCAGTGCACGCTGACCCTTGCCCATCGGGCAGACCAGGTCGATGACGCGGGCGGTGATATCCTCGGTACTGCCGTTGCCGATCTCCATGCGCAGGCGCTTCTGCGCGAAGAGCGGCGTCAGGTTCTCGAACAGGATCTTGTTCTTCGCGTTCTCCGGTCGATCGTAGTTGATCTCGCTGACCTTCAGCAGCGCGAAGTAACGTTCGCCATCCTTCGGCGGGCGAATCTTGCCGGAAATGGTGTCCCCGGTGCGGAGGTTGAAGCGGCGGATCTGGCTGGGGGAAACGTAGATATCGTCGGGACCGGCGAGGTAGGAGGAGTCTGCGGAGCGGAGGAAACCGAAGCCGTCCTGCAGGATCTCGAGAACACCGTCGCCATAGATATCCTCCCCGCTTTTGGCGTGTTTCTTCAGTATCGCGAAGATCACGTCCTGTTTACGGGAGCGGGCCATGTTTTCGAGGCCCATCTCTGTGGCGATATCCAGAAGTTCCGGAACACTTTTCGTTTTAAGTTCGGTAAGATTCATAGTTTTTTGGGAGCAGCCTACTAATAGGTGGCCGATAGTCAGGATGGAGACCGGAAAGGTTAGTCGGAAGATAATAAGTTCAGTGCCCGGGTGCTAACACCCTAAGCGGGCCCGGAGGCCGGACAGATAAGTGGAAAACACTATAAAGCCTAAGGATAGAGCTGTCCAGCACAGGGAACAAGAAAACGCAATGGCCGGAACCCGGCACATCGCGTCAGCCCGCCAAGGGGTCAGAGGTTGGCGTCGACAAAGGCGGCCAACTGGGACTTCGACAGCGCACCGACCTTGGTTGCTTCGACATTTCCGCCCTTGAACAGCATCAGGGTCGGGATGCCGCGGATACCGAATTTCGGCGGCGTTTCGTTGTTCTCGTCGATATTGAGCTTGCAGACCTTCAGACGGCCGGCGTACTCCTTGGCGATCTCTTCCAGTACCGGTGCGATCATCTTGCAGGGACCACACCACTCAGCCCAGTAATCAACCAGGACAGCGCCCTCCGCTTTCAGCACCTCCTCTTCGAAGGTGGCATCGGTGACGCTTACGATGTTTTCGCTCATTGGTTCTGCTCTCCAGTGTGCCTGGTGCGTTAAAAGTTCTGACCCGTGATGATACCACCAGCATCAAACCAATGTGAACAGCCTCCAGGCCCTGCCGGGAGCAGGGTTTTACCCCCTGCACCGGCCGATAAGTTCTGGTAATCTTGCGCTCTCGCCCCAGCGCGAGGCAGCACCGCAGACGGCGCCCGGCTGTCTGCCCCGATATCCGGCGACCCGCCGGAGTGTAGTCAGCCAACGGAGATCCGGCACGGCATGCTCGAACAGGACAAGACTGCGGATAACAGCCGGCAGGACAAGCTGATGGCGGCGATCGACCTGGGCTCCAACAGTTTTCATATCGTGGTGGCCCGTATCGCCGACGGCGAACTGAAGCCGATCGACGTGATGTCGGAGAAGGTTCAGCTCGGCGCGGGACTCGATGACGACAGCCACCTCAGCGAAGACGCACAACAGCGGGGGCTGGAGTGTCTCGGCCGCTTCGCGCAGAGGGTATCGGACCTGCCGCGCAGCGCGATCCGCGTGGTCGCCACCAACGCCCTGCGCGAGGCGAAAAACCGCGCCGAGTTCATCAGCCGCGCCCAGCAGGTGATGGGCACGCCGATCGAGGTCATCGCCGGTCGCGAGGAGGCCCGCCTGGTCTATCTCGGCGTCGCGCACACCCTGGCCGACGACGACGACCGCCGCCTCGTGGTCGATATCGGCGGCGGCAGCACCGAGTTCATCATCGGTTCCCGTTTCGAGCCACTGAAGCTGGAGAGCCTGCATATGGGCTGCGTCAGCTACACTCAGCGCTTTTTCGCCAAGGGCAACCTGACGCAGGATGCCTTCACCAGGGCCCGCACCGCCGCCGCTCGCGAGTTGCTGGCGATCCGGCGCGACTACCGCCGGCTGAGCTGGGACAGCGCCATCGGCTCCTCCGGTACCGCCAAGGCGGTGCGCCAGGCCTGCATCGCGCTGGGCCTGGGCGACCGGATCACCCACAAGGGGCTGATCGCGGTCAGGGAGCGTCTGCTCGGCTTCGGCCATGCGGACAAGATCGAGATCGACGGGATCAAGCCCGCGCGCCGTGCAGTACTGCCGGCGGGGGTCGCCATCCTGCTCGCCATCTTCGAGTTGCTCGGTGTCGAAGCGATGGATTATTCGGACGGTGCCCTGCGCGAGGGGCTGCTGTACGACATGGCGGGCCGCCTGCGGCACGAGGATGTACGGGAGCGCACCATCAAGGCGCTGAAGAAACGCTACTACGTGGACGCCGGTCAGTCACGGCGGATCGAGGCCACCGCCCTCTACCTGCTCGCCCAGGCGCGCCGGAGCTGGTCACTGGAGGAGAGCGAATACCACGACATGCTGAGCTGGGCGGCACGCACCCACGAGATCGGCCTGACCATCGCCCACACCCAGTTCCACAAGCACAGTGCCTACCTGCTGCAGCATTCGGACCTGCCGGGGTTCACCAACACCGAACAGCAGCTGCTCGCCTTCCTGGTGCGCGGTCACCGGCGCAAGTTCCCGAAGGAGGAGTATCGCCTGCTGCCGGAACAACGCCAGGGCAGTTATCGCAAACTCTGCCTGCTGCTGCGCCTGGCGGTGATCCTGCATCGCAGCCGCAGTTCGGCACGTCTGCCCGCGATCGAACTGAAGGCGGACGAGAAGTCACTGCACCTGCGCTTCCCGATCGGCTGGCTCGATCACCATCCGCTGACCCGCGCCGACCTCGACAACGAGGCGGACTACCTGCGGGCGATCGGTTTCGAGCTGAAGATCCAGTAATCGTTCACCATGCAGTACATCGCCGCTCCTGCGCATCCATGCGCCCGCGGCATACCGTACCTCCTGTATATAAAAACGCCCCGTCGAAACGGGGCGTTTTTATATCGGATCGGGACTGTCTTAAAACTGCGGACCCGCTGCGATAATCGCCTCGGACACGCCGTCGAACTTCTTGAAGTTGTTGACGAACTGCTCGATCAGCCTGGCGGCTTCGGCATCGTAGGCGGCCGGGTCGGCCCAGGTACGACGCGGGTTCAGCAGCGCGGCATCGACACCCGGTACGGCGACCGGCACCGACAGGTTGATACCCGGCAGGTATTCGGTTTCGCAGCCGTTCAGCGCGCCGTTCTGAATCGCGCTGATGATGCCGCGCGTGGTCGGGATGCTGAAGCGCTCACCGGTACCGTAGGCGCCGCCGGTCCAGCCGGTGTTGACCAGGTAGACGCGGGAACCGAACTCTTCGATACGCTTGATCAGCAGTTCGGCATACACGTGTGCCGGACGCGGGAAGAAGGGCGCACCGAAGCAGGTGGAGAAGGTGGACTTGATGCCGCCGCCGGAGCCCATCTCGGTGGAGCCGACCAGCGCGGTGTAGCCGGACAGGAAGTGATACGCCGCCGCTTCCTTGGTCAACACCGATACCGGCGGCAGCACGCCGGTCAGGTCGCAGGTCAGGAACACGATGGAGTCGGGCTCGCCGCCCATGTTGGTCGCGGAGCGCTTCTCGACATGCTCGAGCGGGTAGGCGCAGCGGCCGTTCTCGGTCATGTGGGTATCGTTGTAATCGGCACGGCGCTTGCCGTCCAGATGCACGTTCTCGACGATGGCGCCGAAACGGATGGCGTCCCAGATGATCGGCTCGTTCTTCTTGCTCAGGTTGATGGTCTTGGCGTAGCAGCCACCCTCCAGGTTGAACACCACACCCTTGCCCCAGCCGTGCTCGTCGTCACCGATCAGGTAACGGGTCGGGTCGGCGGACAGGGTGGTCTTGCCGGTGCCGGAGAGGCCGAAGAACAGGGTGGTGGAGCCGTCCTCGCCGATATTGGCGGAGCAGTGCATCGGCAGAACGTCCTTCTCGGGCAGCAGGAAGTTCTGCACCGAGAACATCGCCTTCTTCATCTCGCCCGCGTAGCGCATGCCGGCGATCAGCACCTTGCGCTTGGCAAAGTTCAGGATGACGCAGCCGTCGGAGTTGGTGCCGTCGCGCTCCGGCACGCACTCGAAGCCGGAAACGTTGAGGATCTGCCACTCCTCCTTGCCCTTCGGGTTGTATTCGTGCGGACGGATAAACAGGTTTTGACCGAACAGATTCTGCCAGGCGGTCTGGGTCGACATCTTGACCGGCAGATAGTGATTGGGATCGGCGCCGACATGAACATGGGAAACGAAGTGCTCCTGATCGGCCAGGAACGCCTCGACACGATCCCACAGGGCGTCGAACCTGTCCGCGTCGAACGGACGGTTGATGCTGCCCCAATCGATGGCGTCGGCGGTGCTCGGCTCTTCGACGATGAAACGGTCCATCGGCGACCGGCCGGTCCGCTTGCCGGTGGTTACGACTAATGCACCGGTGTCCGCCAGGACACCTTCGCTGCGTGAGATCGCCTGTTCCACCAGCTCGGCCGGAGTCGGATTCACATGTACGCGATTGACGTTTTCTGTGGTCATTACCTGATTCCCTTGGCTGCGCGCCAAATTTACCTGAAAGCAATAAGTTATGTCGCGAGCCGGGTCCGGCCCACGTTTTTAGTTATTCTGGGGAGGCGCATTATCGCATATCTTGCCCGACAGGATAACCCGAAAGATTTCTCGTTCCGGATTAGTCAGCGTTCTCGCTCATCCGTTCAATGCCGCCGTCGACGACCGGTCAAAGAGCGGGTCCGGGCGCACGGGGATCACGCTCAGTGCAGCTGTTCCGGCGGCTCCATGGGGCCTGCGTTGCTGAACAGCGCTTTGATGTCAGCAGTATCGAAGCTGTACAGTTTGTTGCAGAAGTGACAGCTCACTTCGAGCACGCCGTCGTGCTCCTCCGCCAGGCCAAGCAGCTCCTCTTCGGTCATCATCTGCAGCGCATGGGCGCTGCGGGTGCGGGTGCAGTCACAGCTGAACCGCAACGGCTCGGGCTCGTACAGACGGCACTGCTCCTCGTGGAACAGACGGAACAGCATGGTTTCGTTGTCCAGCTCCAGCAGCTCCTCGTCGCTCAGCGTCGACGCCAGCATGTCGATCCGCCGCCAATCCTCCTCGCCGGTACCGGCGGCCGGCAGCACCTGCAGCAGCATGCCGGCGGCGCGCTCGCCGTCGGCGGCGAGCCGGATCGAGGTACCCAACTGCTCAGACCGGCGGAAGTAGACCTCCAGGCAGGCGGCCAGGGTGGCGCCCTCGAGCGGCACCACGCCCTGATAGCGCTGCCCCTCATCCGGTTCGATGGTCAGCGCCAGACGGCCGTTGACCAGCAGTTCGTTGAACGCCGCCGCGTCGTCGATCTCGCCGTCGAAACGGGCGATGGCGCGCAGTTCGCTGTGGTGGCGGCACTCGGCCATCAGCACGCGCAGTGCACCCTCGCCCTGCGCCTGCAGCAGCAGCCGGCCTTCGAACTTGAGGTTGGAGCTGAGCAGGCTGACCGCGGCCAGCATCTCGCCCAGCACACGCTGAATCACCGGCGGATAGGCGGCACGGGACAGTACCTCCCGATAGCTCTCCTCCACCCGCGCCACCACGCCGCGGACATCGATCTGGTCAAAAAGAATACGCTGGATCTGATCGCTGTTACTCACATCTCACCTGTAAAAAAGGGCTTCAAAGGGGGCGCCTGCTCGGGACTCGGGGCCGACCGGCGGCATCTGCGCTGGAGCCGGGAGTCGGGGGTGTTTAGAATGAGGGACCGATTTTAACCGATTGAGCATTCGATGATCACCCCGCCGACTCTATTTTCCACCCGCTGGCACTGGCCCGCCCTGGCACTTAGCCATGTCGCCGCACTCCTGCTGCTGCTGAGCTACGCGTTGCCGACCGGGCACGCGCTGTGGCAGTCGTGGGGAGCAAGCCTGTTCTACTCGCTGAACGGCACGCTTGAGTCCAACGGCCCATGGACCTGGTTCTGGGCCTGGATGAATACCCGGGAGGTGGATGCCGCCTCCGGGCTGCTGCTGCTGATGTTCCTGACCTTCCCGCTGGTGCTGCCCAGGGAGAGGCTGCAGGCGGCGCTGTGCGGCTTCCTCAGCCTGATGATCCTGATGCTGCCGGCCCGCGAGCTGCTCAGCGAGGTGACCCAGTATTACGGACTGAGCGGCCCGAGCCCGTCGCGCGTGCTGGAACCGGTGCACCTGCTGTCGGAGCTGCGCCCCGACATCCGGGCCAAGGACAGCGCCTCGACCAGCTTCCCCGGCGATCACGCCAGCGTCCTGCTGATCTGGTTCGGCTTCCTGGCCTTCAACGGCCGCCGGTGGCTGAAGGTCGGTGTGCTGGGCGCGATCGCCCTGTGGCTGATTCTGCCGCGGCTGATCGGCGGCGCGCACTGGCTTGCCGACGTCGCGGTCGGCGGCATGGCGATGGCGCTGGTGACGCTGAGCTGGGCCTTCGCCTCGCCGCTGGCACACTGGATCAATCGCGGTGTGCTGAGGCTGATGACGCCGCTGTTCCGCTGGTCGGGAAGGCTGCCGCTGCTCGGACGGCTGCCGTTTTTCGCCGCTACGCGCTGACGGACAGGCCGATCAGAAATAGCCCTTGATGCGCAGCAACTCGCGCCGGCTCTTCTTGTCCGGGCGATGCTCGGGGCCGCTGCCCAACTGCTTGCGCTCGGCGGCCCACTGCTCGCGGGCGCGGATGCTCTCCTCGGTTTCGCGGTAGAGCTTCTGCGCCTCGGGCGCGCCGCGGCGCTGGTCCGACAGCGCGATCACCTCGACGATCTTCTCCTCGTTGCCCTGGCGGATCTGCAGCTTGGCGCCGATCTCGACGATCTTGCTGCACTTGGTGCGCTGACCGTCGTAGTGCACCTTGCCGCCCTCGATCATCGCCTTGGCGATCGCCCGGGTCTTGTAGAAGCGTGCGGCCCAAAGCCATTTATCGAGTCGTATCTTGTGGTCATGTTCCTCGTGTTTGTCCGCGTGCTTACTCATTCGGCGGCATCACCTCGGCAAAATCGGTTACGGCATTGAACTCGGTTATCGCTCGCGCCGGCTGTCGACTGTCCGGTTGCGCAATGCAGAGCAGATGCGCGATGCCGAACCGCCTGGCCGACTCCAGCACCGGCAGACTGTCGTCGACCAGCAGCGTACGCCGCGCATCGAACGGCTCCACCTCCTGTAGCTTAGTCCAGAACCGGACATCCTCCTTGGGCAGGCCGAAGTCGTGCGAACAGATCACCAGGTCGACCAACCGATCGATACCCGTGCGCTCCACCTTCAGGCTCAGGCTGTCGCGGTGCGCGTTGGTCACGATCAGGGTGCGCCGTCCACTGAGGCGCAGGGCCGCCAGAAACGCCTCGACACCGGGGCGATAGCCGATACGGTCCGCCACCTCGCGCTTGAGCTCGGCCACCGGCAGATCGAGTTCGCGACTCCAGTAGTCCAGGCAGTACCAGTTCAGCGAGCCGCGCTCGGCCATGATCCGCTCGATCAGCGGTCCTCGCGACCGCTCCGGGTCCAGACCGTGGCGCTCGGCATAGCGTCGGGGCAGAAACTCGAGCCAGAAGTGGGAATCGAAGTGCAGGTCGAGCAGAGTACCGTCCATGTCGAGGAGAACGGTATCCACGGCTTGCCAATCCAGCATAATCAGGGAACACTCGGAATAGGTATAGAGGTAAACGGAATAGAGTATGCCGACAAAGCCCGAAATTTTGAAGGTAACCCCGGTCTCGGAGAGCAGGCTGTTCCATGTCGAGGCGCTGGACCTGAGGTTCAGCAACGGCGTCGAGCGGCGGTTCGAGCGGCTGGCCTTGCGTGGCCACGGTGCGGTGATGGTGGTGGCACTGGACGCGGACAACAATATCCAACTGATCCGCGAATATGCCGCCGGGCTGCATGACTACGTGCTGACCCTGCCCAAGGGGCTGATCGATCCCGGCGAGACGGCACTGGAAGCCGCCAACCGGGAGCTGCAGGAGGAGGTCGGTTTCGGCGCCCGTCAACTGGTCATGCTGAAGAACCTCTCATCCGCCCCCAACTACATGGGCCACAGCATCGACGTGATCCTCGCCCGCGATCTCTACCCGAGCAGACTCGAGGGCGACGAGCCGGAACCGCTGGAGCTGGTCCCCTGGCCGTTCGACAATATCGAAGAGTTGATCGTGCGCGACGACTTTTCCGAGGGCCGGGCGATCGCCGCGCTGTTCCTGGCGCGCCACTGGCTCGACCGGGCGTCCAAGGCTTAGTCCGGGTTACGACACGCCAACGTACCGGCCACCACCGTGCGATTGACCTTGTCGGCAAACACCGAATCGGTGATCTGCGTGTTCATGATCCGCTTCACCTCCTCGTCGCTGAAGCGCTCGTGCACATAGTCGGCCAGGCAGTTGCACTGCGCCTCGTCGGCGCTGCCCGAGGCCAGACAGCCATCGCGGAAAGGAGTCCAGGTCTTGGAGGTCAGAAACTGGGATTTCACCAGATAGATCGCCAGCAACACCACACCCATCCACAGAAACACCTTACCCATCGGTCAGCACCTTGTAATTGTTATCAGGACCCCCATTCTATGTAGACTCGGGCGCGGTTTCAGCTAACTTTAGTAGCAGAGCCGGTCCGAATAACACCACAGACTGTGCCATGATACCGACCCGGAAAGGGTGCTATGATCTGCGCACCGAGGGTGAACCAAGAATTGAACCCGGTTTTATGCTTGAAAGCCTGGCGGCCGACAGCCCGTGGCTTTCCGATCCTGTCAAACATATAAGGTGAAATACTATGAGCTTTGAACTGCCGGCACTGCCTTACGCCAAGGATGCCCTGGAACCGCACATCTCCACCGAGACCCTGGAATACCACCACGGCAAGCACCACAACACCTACGTGGTGAAGCTGAACGGTCTGCTGCCGGGCTCCGAGTTCGAAGGCAAGTCGCTGGAAGAGATCATCAAGACCGCTCCGGCCGGCCCTGTCTTCAACAACGCCGCCCAGATCTGGAACCACACCTTCTACTTCAACTGCCTGGCACCGAACGCCGGCGGCGCGCCGACCGGTGCCATCGCCGACGCGATCAACGCCAAGTGGGGCTCGTTCGAAAAGTTCCAGGAGGAGTTCAACGACAAGGCGGTGAACAACTTCGCTTCCTGCTGGACCTGGCTGGTCAAGAACGCCGACGGCTCCATCGAGATCGTCAACACCAGCAACGCCGGTACGCCGATGACCAACGGCCAGACCGCGCTGCTGACCGTGGACCTGTGGGAACACGCCTACTACATCGATTACCGCAACCTGCGCCCGAAATACCTGGAAGGGTTCTGGGCACTGGTGAACTGGGATTTCGTCAACGCAAACTTCGCCTAAATTCCGGCATTGGTTTCAGCGTTGCACACCGACGGGCGCCTCAGGGCGCCCGTTTCGTTTTTACCAAGCTCCACTGCACCAACAGCGGCTCGAGTCCGCTCCACACCGTTTCCAGCAACCGCGGCTGGGCCTCGGCGCTGGGGTGCAGGCCATCCCTCTGCATCAAATCCAGGTTCTGCGCGACGCCGTCGAGAAAAAACGGCACCAGCGCGACATCGCGCTCATCCGCCACCTCGGCGAACAGATTGAAGAACGCCGTGGCATACTGAGGGCCATAGTTCGGCGGCAGGTGGTTGCCGATCAACAGTACCCGTGCACCGGCCTGCTGCGATTGCGTCACCAGCCGGTCGAGGTTGCCGCGGACGACCTCCAGCGGCGTGCCGCGCAGACCGTCGTTCGCGCCCAGCTCGATCAGCACCAGCGCCGGCGAGTGGGTCTCCAGCAGGGAGGGCAGCCGTGCCAGGCCGCCACTGGTGGTTTCGCCGCTGACACTGGCATTGACCACATCAAGCGCATAGCCGCGCTGCTGCAGGCGCTGACTCAGCAGGCTGACCCAACCCTGCTCACGCGGGATGCCGTAGCCCGCCGACAGACTGTCGCCGAGCACCAGCAGCGACGCGGCGCTCGTCGGCCCGGACAACAGCGCCAGACAGGCGATTCCGAACAGGATTCGGATCATCTTGTTGGCCGAGGATGACATCGGGTTGTGCAAAGGCTGTAATATCGATCGCATCGACAGGGCTCCACTCAGTCTCGGAATCATATTAGGCTCCTCATATTGGAGCTTCGGACCGCGCCTGCGTTCATACCGGTGATCCGGGGTTCGCGGAAACGGCGTCTCGACCAGTACCAAGGAGCGATATGGACCAGTCTACTCTCGGCCCGGCGATGATCGAAGCACGGGCGATCAGCAAATACTTCGACACCGAAGCCGGTCGCGTCGATCTGTTCACGGGGCTGGATCTGAGCATCGCCCACGGCGAGAGCCTGGCCGTGATCGGTCGTTCCGGTGCCGGCAAGTCCACGTTGCTGAGCCTGCTCGCGGGCCTGGACACACCGAGCAGCGGCAGCGTCAGCATCGACGGCCAGGCGATCGAAACCCTCGACGACCGTCAGCGCGCGGAGCTGCGCGCACGCAAGATCAGCTTCATCTTCCAGTCGTTCCACCTATTGCCGGAACTGACCGCGCTGGACAACGTGCGGCTGCCGCTGGAGATCCGCGGTGCCGACGATCCGGAGCGTGACGCCCGTCGCTGGCTCGAGGAGGTGGGGCTGGGCGAACGCACCGACCACTACCCGGCGCAGCTGTCCGGCGGCGAGCAGCAGCGCGTCGCCATCGCCCGCGCCTTCGCCACCCGCCCCGGCCTGCTGTTCGCCGACGAGCCCACCGGCAATCTGGACGAGGAGACCGGGCGCCACATCATCGACCAGCTGTTCCGGCTCAACGCCCAGCAGGGCACGACGCTGATCCTGATCACCCACGACTCGGAGCTGGCCGCGCGTTGCCGACGCCGCCTGCGTCTGCATAACGGAACCCTGACGGAGGTGTAGCCATGCCGCTGTTGCCCCGCCTGGCGCTACGCCAGTTGCGCAGCCAACTGCGCACCACCGAGTGGCGCGCCCTGCTGCTGGCCACCTGGATCGCCATCACGCTGACCACCCTGCTGACCCTGCTCGGCGATCGCCTCGAACGCGGCCTGCTGCGCGAAAGCGCCAATCTGCTCGGTGCCGACCTGGTGCTGAGCAGCAGTCGCCCGTTTGACCCGGCACGCCTGAACGGCATCGCCCCGCAACTGACGGAGAACCAGGTCGAAACCACCCGCGTGGTGCAGTTCCCGAGCATGATCGCCAACCCCGAAACACCGGACCAGCCGCCGATGCTGGTCTCGGTACGCGGCGCCGACACGCCCTACCCGCTGCGCGGCGAGATCGTCACCTCGCCGCCGCAGAGCGGCGCGCTGCCCGCCGCCGGCGAGGCCTGGGTGGAGGCGCGCGTGCTGGAGCAGTTGGGGCTCGCGATCGGCGACCGGCTGCAACTGGGATACAGCGACTTTCGGATCGCCGCCGAACTGGTCAGCTCCCCGGACCGGGGCACCGGGTTTCGCAGCTTCAGCCCCCATATCCTGATCAACCGCAGCGACCTGGAGGCGACCGGCGTGCTCGCGCCGGGCAGTCGCGCCAACTTCCGTCTGTTGATCGCCGGGGCGCCGGAGCGCATCGCCGCGCTGGCGGCGCAGCTGCGGCCGACACTGGCCGACCACGAGCAACTGCTCACGCTGCAGGTCGACCAGCCGCTCACAGGCGACACCCTGGGCAACGCCCTGGCCTATCTGAAACTCGCCGCGCTGACCGCGTTGCTGCTGTCGGCACTGACCATTCTGCTCAGCCTGCGCCGCTTCAGCCAGAAGCAGTACACGCGCAGCGCCCTGCTGCTCAACCTTGGCCTCAATCCGGGTCAGTTGCTGCGTATCTATCTGTATCAACTGCTGCTCGCCTGGGCCGTGCTGGCACTGCTCGGTCTGGTGGCCGCCGCCGGGCTCGACACCCTGGTGCAGGGGTGGCTGACCCGCCTGCTGCCGCAGCAACTGCCCGCCCCCGCACCGCTGGCCTGGTTCAGCGGCGCGACGCTGGGGCTGGTGATGCTGATGCTGCTCGGCCTGCCGCCGATCCTGTCGCTGGCGCGTGTACCGGTGGCTCATCTGCTGCGCGGCGACACCCCGCCGCAGGATCGCCGTGCCCGCGCGCTGCAGGCGGTCTGCCTGCTGCTGTTGGCGGCCACCCTGCTGCTGTTCCTCGATGCGCCTCTGGCGGCGCTGGTGGTGCTGGCCCTGCTCGTCGTCGGCGGTCTGCTGTTCGGCCTGATCGCCCAGGCACTGCTGCAGTGGGTTGCGGAGCCCCTGGCCCGTCACCTGCTGCTGGGCCGGTTGTTGCGGCTGAGACTGCGCCAGCAGCGCAAATGGCACCGTCTGCAGTCGGCCGTGATCGTGCTGCTGCTGACGCTGCTTGCCGTGGTCTGGGTCAGCCGCGACGACCTGCTGAGCGAGTGGCGGGCGAAGTTCCCCATCGACACCCCGAACTACTTCGTGATCAACATCCAGCCCTGGCAGAAGTCGGAGCTGGACCTGTTCCTGCGCGACAACGCCATCGACAGCGCACTCTACCCGATGATCCGCGGCCGTCTCACCGAACTCAACGGCAAGCCGATCAGACCCCAACTGACCCCGGACCAACTCGGCGACAACACGCTCAGGCGCGAGTTGAACCTGAGCTGGGCGATCGGCAAGCCCGAGCACAACGAACTGCTCGACGGCCAGTGGTGGGACAGCACGCCGGAGCAGCCGCAGATCTCGGTGGAGCAGGACATGATGGAGGACCTGGGGCTCAAGCTCGGCGACCGCCTCGGCTTCGATATCGGCGGCCAACAGGTGGATGCGCGGATCACCAGCATCCGCGGCGTGGAGTGGACCTCGTTCAGGCCCAACTTCTATGTCATCTTCAGCCCCGGCGCGCTGGAATCCTACCCCTCGACCTGGATCACCAGCTTCCACCTGGAGGGCGAGCGCAAGCAACTGGCCACCGAGATGCTGCGGCAGTTCCCGTCGCTGACGCTGATCGATATCGATCAGTTGCTGGCCCAGCTCTCCACCTGGCTGACCCGGCTCGGCGACAGCTCGGCGATGATCCTCGGGCTGACCCTGGTCTGCGGCCTGATCCTGATGGCGGTGACCCTGCTGCAGGCGGTCGAGCAGCGCCGCTTCGAGGCCGCGCTGATACAGACCCTGGGTGCAAGCAGCGAACAGACACGGCGACTGGATCTGCTGGAGTTTCTGCTGCTCGGGCTGGTCTGCGGCGCGCTGGCCGGCTTGAGCGCGGAGCTGACGCTGGCCGGGCTGCACCTGGAGCTGCTGCACGTGGCCCCCAAACCCCACCCCTGGCTGTGGGTCCTGCTGCCGACCCTGGCCTCGGTGTTCTTCGTTGCCACCGGCGTGCTGATCCGCCGGCCGCTGAAGCTCGACCAGTGCTACCGGCTGCTCAAGGCGCAGAGCTAGGGCCGTGCGGGTGACAGTGTCCCGTGGCGGTCGTATGATCCAACGGAGTCCTTGAGGCGCACACCGGGTGCTTCAAGCCCCCCACCGTCAAGGAGCATGGAAGATGACAGCAACGATCGACAAGAACCCGACCTGGACCCACCAATCCGAGCAGGGCCTGCAGGTCAACAGCACGGCGATCAACGGCGATGGTTCGGTGGTGGTGTACGGCACCTCGAGCGAATTCGACTCCGGCAGGTTCGCCTTCTACGCCTACGATGGCGAAGGACAACCGATCTTCTCCGCCCCCATCAGCGCACAGACCTGTTACCAGGGCGTGTTCTGGGTCGCCGTCAGCGAACAGGGCGGTTTTGCCGCCGCCGGCGGCGAAACCGGTAAATACGGCCCCGACAACGGCTTCCTGCAGGCGTATGCGGTATCGACCGCGGCGCCCTGCCTGTTGAACGAAACGCTGCCGGGCCGGGTCAACCAGGTGAGCCTGTCGGCCGACGGCGCCTATCTGCTGGCCACCTATACCGAATACGTGGATAACGCCGAAACCGGCGTGCTGCAACTGTACCGCCTCAACGACAAGCACACGGCCTACACTCTGACCGACCATTTCAACCTGGCCGGATTTGACTTCAACAGCTGCGAGATCTCGACCGACGGCAGTCGTGCCGTGGTCTCGGCCATCGCCTACGCCGGCAACGACCAGACCGAGGGCCGCGTCATCGCGTTCAATGTCGATAACGGCAGGCTATACCGGCAAAGCGACGTGACGCTGTCGGTCGGCTCGATGCGGGTTGCCGTGGTTGCCGACGGCAGTTACTGGGGCGCCTCCCTGCATGACGGCAGTTGCGCACTGTTTACCGACAGCGTCCCGACGCCCGACTCGCCACTCTGGACCTATCGGCCACCGAACCTGGAGCTGAGTCTCGCCTACGGCTTCGATATCACCAAAACCTCGACCGGGCAGGTGATACTGGCTGTGGGCGTCAACCTGAAACAAAGCAATACATCCACCGATCCGCTGGGTAAGTTATATTTAGTCGAGTCCGTTAAAACATCGGCAAACGAGACGCCACAACTGCAGATGATCGCCGATATCGAATACTCACCCAATCCTGGTGTCAGCCTCGACACCGAGGCTCGCCATGTCACGGCAACGGACGGCAAGCCGGCCGACAAGCATTCAGGGGGCGGCACCAAGGAGAGCCCGGGTAATTTTTACCTGTTCGATATCCAAAGCAGTACACTACTGTGGCAATATCCAACCACAATAATGAATTGGCCGATGATGCTGTCGGCAAACGGCGGTGCCATAATCGGCGGCAGTGACACCGGCGAAGTACTTTACTGGGGAGCTGCCGGCTAAGAACCGACAAACACGATGAACCATGACGTCAAACCGGCAGCGGTCGCACATGCAGAGGGCGCGCCGCGGATATCGAAGCGATCCGATCTCGGCGTCGGACTGATGTCATTGGGCTTCATCGGCGCCTGGCTGTCGGTCTGGGCGCTGGGACTGCTGGTCGAGTACACCACTCACGCCAGCGTCTGGTTCCCCGCGGCGGGGATGACCTTTGCCGGCCTGCTGGTGATCGGCAGCCGGGTCATCCCCCATCTCCTGCTCTGCGCCGTCATCAGCACCATCTGGACCAACTATCAGTATCAGCTCAACCTCGCCCCCGGGCCGCTGCTCGCTGCCGGGCTGGTGTTCGGCGTAACGCATATCCTGCCCTACTATCTGGGTACGCGCCTGTTGCGCTATCTGGCCGATCACCGCTCGCTGCAGCTCTACCATCTGATCATCGGTTTTCTGCTGATCGCCGCGCTCTCCTCGCTGCTGACGGTGTTTGCCGTGCTGCAGGGGCTGATCCTCACCGACATGATGCCCGCCGAGGATCTGGCGACCACCTGGTTCCCGTTCTGGATCGGCGACATGGCGGGCGTGCTGGTCATGGGTCCGCTGTTCGTCAGCGTGCTGACCCGCCTCTACCCGACACCGAAATTCTGGATCGGCAACCTGCACAGCTTCGCCGGTGCCAGTGCGTCCAACCGCTTCGGTTACAAGCTGGCGGCAAGCGCCGTTATGCTGCTCTGCACCCTGCTGCTGGCAGCGGTTGTCCGCACCCAGGAGAGCGCCTTCGCGGTGTTTTTCCTGATCATTCCGCAGATGTGGATCACCTATACCGAAAGCCCGGTCCGCACCGTCATCAGCGTCGCGCTGGGAAGCTTTCTGATCGCCCTCGGCGTCAACGTGTTTGGCCTGATGGAGTATGTCATGGTCTATCAGTTCGCCATCAACGTGATCGCCGCCAGCGCCTTCTTCGGCCTGTCCGTGCCGGCGCTGATCGCGGACAATCAGCAACTGCGCAAACGGGTGCTGGAGGACGGCCTGACCGGAGCCGCGTCCCGTCACCTTCTATTCAGCCAGTCCGCGATCGAGTTACAGCGCTGTGCCCGGAACAAGCAACCCTTTTCCCTGATCGTGCTCGATGTCGACAACTTCAAGACCGTCAACGACCGCTTCGGTCATGTCGTCGGCGACAAGGCCCTGATCACCGTGTGCGATACCGTACGCGCCAGCCTGCGGGCGACCGATACGATCGGACGCTACGGCGGCGACGAGTTCGTGATCCTGCTGCCGGCCACCGCGCTGCAGGGCGCTCTGGAAAAAGCGGAACATATCCGCATCGAGGTAAGACAGGCCAAGTTCAAGAATGGACTGCAGCTCTCCTGCAGCTTCGGCGTCGCCGAGGCCGAACCCGGGGATGACTTCGCGACACTGTTCAACCGGGCGGATGAAAATCTGTACCGCGCCAAGACCCGCGGCAGAAACCAGGTCGCCTCGGCCTGAGCCCTCGCTACTCAGAATCCGGCGGCTCTGGTAAAATCTCACGCCGTTCCATGCTGTTCATTTCAAAAATCAACGATAACAACAGCATATAAAAATTCTGCTTGACCTGTTCGTTTAACTTTTTGGCTTATCAAGGGTGAATATCAGATGGCTCACAATGAAAACTTCCGCGACGGAAGCGGTTTCGGCTGGATCCTTATCAACCTGGTCGCGTTGGCGTGGGTCACCATGCCGGTATCGCTGGTGCTGACCCAGGTCGTACAGTGGTAAACGCTGTTGCGCGATAGCCGATCAGCGGATATCGCGCAGCACCTCGACCCCTTCGGGAGTCCCCATCAGCACCACGTCGGCCGGGCGCCGGGCGAACAGACCGTTGGTGACCACACCGACGATATTGTTGATCTGCTGCTCCAGCCCCCTGGGGTCAAGAATCTCCATATCGTGCACATCCAGGATCTGGTTGCCGTTGTCGGTCACCACGCCTTCGCGGTATACCGGCATGCCGCCGAGCTTGGTCAGCTCCCGCGCCACGTAGGAGCGCGCCATCGGAATCACCTCCACCGGCAGCGGAAACTCGCCGAGCAACTCGACTCTTTTCGTGCTGTCGACGATGCAGACGAACTCCCTGGCCACGGCGGCGACGATCTTCTCCCGGGTCAACGCGGCACCGCCGCCCTTGATCAGGTTCAGATGAGGATCGAACTCGTCCGCGCCATCGACATACACCGCCAGTTCGGCGACGCTGTTGAGGTCCACCACATCGATGCCGTGCCCGCGCAGGCGCTCGGCGGTCGCATCGGAGCTGGCCACGGCCGCCGCAAAGAGGTGTTTGACACCGGCCAGTGCGTCGATAAAGAGGTTGGCCGTGGAGCCGGTACCGACACCGATCACGGTATCGTCGTTCAGCAAGGGGCGGATTCGCTCGACGGCCGCTTCCGCCACGGCCTGTTTCATCTCGTCCTGGGTCATCGCCTGTATATTTCCCGCTCTGGTCAAATGTATGGCCGGATTATACGCAACACTGCACAGCCCTTATAGACGCTACGCGGTCGAGTCGATACCATCTGTCTCTTTCACCTTTTCTTCGTGCGCTTCGCACATCCGATCGCCACCAACAGACCCGAAGGGCCCTATGCAGCGTTACATCAGGAAAATCCTCGAAGCCCGCGTCTACGACATCGCCGTTGAAACGCCGATGGAGGAAGCGCGCGGCCTGTCCGAACGCCTCGGCAATCGCGTTCTCCTCAAGCGGGAGGATGAACAGCCGGTGTTCTCATTCAAGATTCGCGGCGCCTACAACAAGATGTCGCAGTTGAGTGACGAGGAGAAGGCGCGTGGGGTGATTACCGCCTCGGCGGGCAACCACGCCCAAGGCGTGGCGGCGTCCGCACGTCATCTGGGGATCAAGGCGACCATCGTCATGCCCAAGACCACGCCCGAAGTAAAGGTCGCCAACGTCCGCCGTCTGGGCGGCAAGGCGGTGCTGCACGGCGACACCTTCGACGAGGCACGCGCGCACTCGGAGAAGCTGATGGCAGAGAAGGGGCTGGTCTACGTCCACCCCTACGACGATCCGGATGTGATCGCAGGCCAAGGCACCGTGGCGATGGAGATCCTGCGCCAGGAGAGCGGCCCGATCGACGCCATCTTCGTGCCGGTCGGCGGCGGCGGCCTGATCGCCGGCATCGCCTCCTACGTCAAGTACCTGCGTCCGGAAACCAAGGTGATCGGCGTCGAGTCCAACGAGTCCGCCTGCCTGGCGCTGGCGATGCAGAAAGGGTTCCGCGACAAGCTGGACCAGGTCGGCATCTTCGCCGACGGCGTCGCCGTGGCGCAGATCGGCGAATACACCTGGGAGGTGGCCAAGGATTACGTCGACGAGGTGATCACCGTCACCACCGACGAGATCTGCGCCGCGATCAAGGATATCTTCGACGACACCCGCTCGGTGTGCGAACCGGCCGGCGCCCTGGGCGTGGCGGGGATGAAAAAGTACGTCGCCCGCGAACAGGTCGAGGGCCAGACCCTGATCGCCATCGACTCCGGCGCCAACGTCAACTTCGACCGCCTGCGCCATATCGCCGAGCGCTCCGAACTCGGCGAGAAGCGCGAGGCGATCATCGCCGCCCGCATCCCGGAGCGCCCCGGCAGCTTCAAGCTGTTCTGCGCCGCGCTGGGCAAGCGCAACATCACCGAGTTCAACTACCGCTACTCGGACGACAGCCAGGCAATGGTGTTCGCCGGCGTGCAGATCCGCCCCGACAACGGCGGCCGCGAAGAGCTGATGAGCGAACTGCTCGAACATATCGAGGGTGTGGTCGACCTCACCGACGACGAGACCGCCAAGCTACACGTGCGCTACATGGTCGGCGGCCACGCCCCGGCCAGTGTCGACAACGAGGTGGTCTACCGCTTCGAATTCCCCGAGCGCCCGGGTGCGCTGATGAAGTTCCTCAACAAGCTGGGCGGCCGCTGGAACATCTCCATGTTCCACTACCGCAACCACGGCGCCGCCTACGGCCGCGTACTGGTCGGCCTGCAGGTACCGGCCGAGGAGCATGACCAGGTCGGCCAGTTCCTCGAGGATATCGGCTATATCTACTTCGAGGAGACCGACAACACCGCGTACAAGCTGTTCCTGGGCTAACGAATTCGATCCGCTACGCTCTCGTATTGTGGGCGTAGCGGCTACCGACCCCTGATTCTCCGTGCATTTCATCTATACAGGCACCCTGCAATCGGTTGTCGTCCTTATCACCGGCAACCGCCATTAATCGATTGCCATTCACCCACCCACACCATTAATCGACTACAATTCTCTCAAGAATACACACTAATCGACCGATATAAACCACGCATTCAAGTTAATCGATCAAGATTCGCCTTGGAGCCAACAGCCATGCCGGACCTCTTTTTTGCCACCGATGCGGCGAGTTCGAAAACACTATCCAAGCGCACGCAAAAAGGTCAGTTGATTCGTATCAGACAAGGCGTCTATACGGATGCTGCATTCGAAGAGATATCCGATCTTGTTCGTCTGCGCTGGGCCGATATCGTCGAGTATCTACGGCCCGATGCCATCGTCGCTTATCGGACGGCGTACGAGATGAAGCCTGCCGAGGGTCATGTGTTTGTCGTCGCAGACGCTAAAGCACGCTACAAAATTACCGTTGCGTCCGCACTGACCATCCATGTACTCCCCGGCAATACCAGGGTTATGACAACGCGCTTGCTTACTCAGCTATCGAGTAGCAATCAGACACGTCAATTGCTTGAAAATCTGATGCCGAGTCGCAAATCGGGTTCAGCCGAAAAATCCCTGGGGGCCGAGTGGGTCGAGGAGAGACTGTGCAAGATTCTGGCAATGCGAAACGGTGAGGCAGCTCTGAACGCCATACGGGACGAAGCCAATGCCCATGCACGCGAATGCGGCCTGGAGGAAAGTCTTCCTACACTCACGCGGATGATTGCGGCATTGCTCTCTTCCCATCCCGTGGAAGGAGCCTTGAGTACGGATATCGCGATCGCAACAGCCCGTCAGGAGCCCTATGATCAGGAGCGGATGCGATTGCTGTCAGCGCTGGCCGATTACCTTCGGCAGTGTCGATTCGATCCAGTCCCCTACCGCTATAATCAAGCCTCCTGGCGTAATCTGGCCTTCTTCGAAAGCTACTTTTCAAACTACATCGAAGGTACGGAGTTCACGATCGACGAGGCGGAACGAATTGTCTTTTCGAAGGCGATTATCGATAACCGCCATGCCGACAGCCATGACGTATTGTCCGCTTTCAATCAGGTCAGTGACTATCAGGAGATGTCGCTGACACCCGGCTCTGCGGACGAGCTGATTCAGATGCTACAAGAGCGGCATGCCGACCTGATGTCCGCACGTGAAGACAAGCGTCCGGGTCAACTCAAGGAGGTCGGCAACCAGGCCGGGGGCACGGTATTCGTCTCGCCCAAGGATGTGATCGGAACGCTGACACGAGGTTTCGAGCTTTACCGGACACTCCCTTCGGGCCTGTCCAGAGCCATCTTCATGCAGTTCCTGATAGCCGAGTGTCACCCCTTCGATGACGGCAATGGCCGCATCTCACGCATCATGATGAATGCCGAACTTCATGCGGATGAACAACATAAACTGATTGTGCCGACGGTGCACCGAGAGAGCTATCTCAACGGTCTACGACAGGCGTCAAGAGAGGGGCGGTTCAAGACCTTGGTAAAGGTTTTCTATCAGCTACAGCATTATACCGCCTCAATAGACTGGATCGATTACGGCGAAGCCCGTGAACAGCTGGAATCGCATCAGGCGCATCTTCAGCCTGATCAAGGGATTGCGGAATTTAACCGACATATACGTCAGTTCAGGTTCATGGCGCCCTGAACAACAAGAGCGGTGTGGTGACTTTAACTATCGACCGGTGTCAAACAGCTTGAGTACGCAACTCAAGGCGTTTCCGGCGAGTAGCCGAACTCCTCGCGGGTAAACGCCTGGTAGGTAAACACCGCCAGCGACAGGATCCCCCAGCTCAACCCCAGCACCACGCCGACATCGACGATACCGCGCCAGGGTTGGTCAAGCTGACGCACCAGCAGCACCAGCACGACGATGCCGCCGGTCAGACAGAAGCTGATGATCTGCCGCCGCCGCTCGGCGTGAAAGAAGCCCATGCAGAAGATCGGCGCCAGAATCACGCGCATCGGCGTCACGTTGCGGGAGAGATAGCGGATACGCGCCGCCACGCGCGGCGAAAAGTTCTGCTGAAAGCCTCTGTAGCCCTCGGCGAAGCCCATGAACAGGATACTGAAGATCAAGGCCACCCAGTGGTACCAGGCAAAGCCCTGCACCGACATATCCAGCGCCATGGTGCCCAGGCGATAGATGGCGCTGCCGAACAGCAGACAGACACCCACGAATCCCCAGACAGCGGCAACGGTCCCCAGCATCAACTCCACTCCAGATGGCAAGCTCATAACGCGCCGCCATTATATCGCCATAGCGGCGGGTCCGGTATCCGACGACCGGACTAAAACACTGCTCCCCGACGCGCGGCTTCCTTCGCCTGCGGCCGCAAACAAAAAAACCGCCATCCCTGCGGGAAGGCGGTTTTAACGGAGTCGCATGACGGGACCAAGGGGGATCCCTCCCCCCATGGATCTCCCGTTACAGATCAGTACCCCCTGAGATGATCGATATACTCCGGCAGGAACAGCGAGATCTGCGGGATGTAGGTGATCAGTATCAGGAAGAACAGCAGCAGGCCGAGCCAGGGCATGCAGGCCTTGATCACCCAGATCATGTCGCGGCCGGTGATGCCGGCGGTGACGAACAGGTTCAGCCCCACCGGCGGCGTCAGCATGCCGATCTCCATGTTCACCACCATGATGATGCCGAGGTGGATCGGGTCGATGCCGAGCTGGGTCGCGATCGGGAACAGGATCGGCGCCATGATCAGCAGGATCGCCGACGGCTCCATGAAGTTGCCGGCGATCAGCAGCAGGATGTTGACCACGATCAGGAAGCCCCAGGCCGGCAGGCCCCACTGTATGATCACTTCGGCGATCTGGTGCGGGATACGTTCGGTGGTCAGCACGTGGGCGAACAGCATCGCGTTGGCGATGATGAACAGCAGCATCATCGATACCTTGGCGGCATCGAGCAGCACCTTGCGCACTTCCGGATGCCAGACCGAACGCGGGAAGGCAAGCAGCATCTGCACGGAGTTGCGTACTACCGCGCTGCCCATGCCCTCGTTGCCGTTACGCCAGGCCACGCCCTTCAGCGGACCGATATCCCGGTAGCCCAGTACCGCGATCAGGTAGGCGTAGATCGCCGCCACGGACGCTGCTTCGGTGGGCGAGGCGATACCGCCGTAGATGGAGCCCAGCACGATAACGATCAGCATCAGACCGCCAAGCGCGATAATGCCCGAACGCGCCAGGGCACCGAACCCCGGGAAGGGTTGGGCCGGCAGTTTCATGATCCGCGCCGCGATATAGATCGCGATCATCAGCAGCAGGCCCATCATGATGCCGGGGATGAAGCCGGCCATGAACATGCGCGATGCCGATACCTCGGTCGCCGCCGAATAGACCAGCATGACGATCGACGGCGGGATCAGGATACCCAGGGTACCGGCATTGGCGATGACGCCGGCGCCGAACGCTTCCGGGTAGCCGGAACGGACCATGCCGGCGATGACGATGGAGCCGATCGCCGCCACCGTCGCCGGCGAGGAACCGGAGACCGCCGCGAACAGCATGCAGGCCATCACCGAGGCCATCGCCAGACCGCCGCGGACATGGCCGATCGCATCGACGGCAAAGTTGATCAGGCGCTTGGCCACGCCGCCGGTGGACAGGAACGCCGACGACAGGATGAAGAACGGGATCGCCAGCAGCGTATAGTGCGAGGTGGTCGCCTCGAACAGCTTCAGCGAGATCGACGCCAGCGAGTCGTTGGAGAACAGCAGGATCGTGGTCACGCTGGACAGGCCCAGTGCGATCGCGATCGGCATCCCCATAAACATGCAGGCGAACAGCAGGATGAACAACATCGCCGTGGTCATGAGCGTGCCTCCCTCTCTTTCTCTTCCGCTTCCTTCAGTTCACGGGCAATCTCCATGCTCTCCTTCGCTTCGTCGGCAAAGTGGAAGCCCTCGAACTCGCCCTTGAACACCTTCCAGCCCAGTTGCAGAAAACGCACGACCAGCAGTGCGAAGCCGATCAGCAGGATGGTGGACGCGGTCCATTTCGGCACCGGGATATCCTCCAGCTCGATGCCGATCATCCGCATCTTCATCACGTATTCCCAGGAACCGACCAAAAACAGCACGCAGTAGCCGAGGCAGAGCGCAATGGCGAACAGCGTCACCGCCCGATACATCGGGCGCGGCAACAGGCGCACGAACACATCGACACCGATATGTGCGCCCACTTTTACACCATAGGAGGCACCGAACAGCACGAACCAACCCGCCATCAGCAGGGTGGCCTCCTGCGCCCAGTGAATCCCGGCGTTGAAACCGAAGCGCGCGACCACTTCGGCGAACACAAGAAAGGTCATCCCGACCAGCAGGAGCGACAGGATCGCCTCCTCGAGCTGGGAGACCAGATTACGTAGTGCCATGATGAAACCTCTATCCGACTGGGGCGTGCGTCAGACGTACAGGAGACGCAGGCCTTTCCTGTACATGAAGGGGGTGCGGACGCACCCCCTGGATAAAGCGCCGGGTGCGATTACTTCATGTTGGACTTGAGGGCTTCGTTGATCAGGCCCTGGTCGATGTCGCCGGAGAACTTCTTCCATACCGGCTTCATCGCTTCGATCCACTGCTCGCGCTCGGCTTCGGTGATCTGGATCACCTTGGTGCGACCGGAATCGATGACCTTCTGGCGAGCCTCGCCGGCCAGCTTGGCGGCCTCTTCGTTGCCGTAGGCGATCGCTTCATCCAGCGCCTTCTTCACGTCGGCACGGATATCGTCGTCCAGGCCGTTCCAGAACTCGGCAGAAGTCACCACCATGTAGTCCAGCACGCCGTGGTCGGTTTCGGTGATGTAGGACTGTACTTCGTGGAATTTCTTCGAGTAGATGTTGGTCCAGGGGTTTTCGGAACCGTCGATCGCCTTGGTCTGCATCAGCGTGAACACTTCGGAGAACGGCTTCTTCAGCGGCACGCCGCCGACCGCCTCGAACTGGGCAGCCAGCACGTCGGAGGTCTGGATACGGAACTTCTTGCCGTTGGCATCGGCCGGTACGCGCAGCGGCTCGTTGGCGGACAGCTGCTTCATGCCGTTATGCAGGTAGCCCAGGCCGACATAGCCCTTGCTGCTCAGGGAGGTCAGCAGTTCCTGACCGGTTTCGCTCTGCTGGAAGCGGTCGACGGCGGCCATGTCGTTGAACAGGAACGGCAGGTCGAAGATCTGCAGGGCGGGGGTGTACTTCTGGAACTTGGACAGCGAAGGCGCGGCCATCTGCACGTCACCGAGCAGCATCGCTTCCAGCACCTTGTCGTCGCCGAACAGCTGCGAGTTCGGGAATACGGAGACGGTTACCTTGTCGCCCAGGCGCTGCTCGACGAGCTCCTTGAAGCGAATCGCCATCTTGCCTTTCGGCGTGTTCTCGGCCACCACGTGGGAAAATTTGATCTCGATCGGGGCAGCGGTGACGGCCTGGGCTCCGAAGGTCAGCGCGACGGTTGCGATAGCAGCGGTCAATAGACGCATGGGTCTTCTCCTGTGTTGCGTTATTAAAGTTATAGTCAGGTCTATCGGTTAGGGTTCGGGCCTGTTTCGACCCGTTGACAGCTTGATATAGCAGGATTGATACCAAACCGTATCGCATTCAAAGAAAATCAAAAATTACCCATAAAAATCAGTCTATTAAAAGACAATATTTTTCTAGACGCCGCGACAGCTGCGCCTCCCGCCACCGCAAATCGGCGGATTCCCACACATGAGACAAGCTGCAATGAGCGGAAATTCGCCATTTAACGAGATCGACTTCGCGCATTCATTAGTGTTGTAAATTTGCACCAGATCATCGTTAATTCGGTTATTCGGGTTTAGAATCCGAACACCATGCCGTTAAATCAAAATAATGACCGTCCAGCAACGGAGCCGTGCTCAGTGAATAGAAGCTTTTCCATCCAGACGAAGGTCAATCTATCTCTTGTTGTCGTCTTTCTGGTTGTTTTCGTCAGTTCACTGACCACCATCTACCAAAGCCAGACCTCGCTCAGCCGCGATGTGGCCGAGTTCACGACACAGGCGACGGCCGATTCCTATTTCGACAGCACCAATATCCTGATGCTCAGCGGCGCCATGCAGAACCGCGGCGCCCTGCAAAAGAAGATTCTCAGCAACGAATCGGTGACCGAGGCGCGTATCATCCGGGGTGACGCCGTCACCCAGGTGTATGGCCCCGGCAGCAAGGATGCGGTGGTAACGGACGATCTGGATCGCCGCGCCATGAAGGGCGAACATGTCGTCGAGGAGTTCGATGACGAGCAGGGACACCGTTTGACCGTGATCACGCCGATGAAGGCACTGAGCGAATACAAGGGCACCAACTGCCTGCTCTGCCACCAGGTCGAAGAGGGTACCGTACTCGGCGCCGTGCGCGTGACCTACGACTTCGCCAAGATCGATGAGGATATCCTGGTCAACCTGCGCACCGTCGCGCTGGTCGAACTGGCCCTGTTCGTCGGCGGCGTGCTGCTGATCGGTCTGATCCTGCGCCGGATCGTGATCAAGCCGATCAACGCCCTGTCCGACACCATGCACCAGATCGAGCGCAACTCCGACCTGAGCCGCCGCATCGAGATCACCTCCAACGACGAGATGGGCAGGATGTCCACCGCCTTCAACTCCATGTTGGGCAACTTCCAGGGCAGCATCCAGCATGTCAGCGACACGGTGTTGAAGCTCACCGACTCCAGCAAACAGATCAGCGATATCTCCGGTCGGGCACTGAAGGCGGTCGGCGATCAGCAGATGCGTACCAGTTCCGTGGCAACGGCAATGGAGCAGATGGAAGCGGCGACCAAGAGCGTCGAAGCCAGCGCCGAAAATACCGTATCGGCATCGGACAGCGCGCTGCAGGAGAGCCAGGAAGGCAGCGAAGTGACGCAAAGCGCGATCCAGGCGATCGAATCGCTCAAGTCCGGTATCGAACAGGCGACAGAGGTGATCGAACGCCTGGATTCCCAGAGCCAGAAGGTGGGCACGGTGCTCGAGGTGATCCAGAAGATCGCCGAGCAGACCAACCTGCTGGCGCTGAACGCCGCCATCGAAGCGGCACGCGCCGGCGAGCAGGGGCGCGGATTCGCCGTCGTCGCCGACGAGGTCCGCACTCTGGCCAGCCGTACCCACGACTCGACCGTCGAGATCAACAAGATCATCAGCGACCTGCAGATCGATGCCAAGGACGCGGTCGATGCGATGCGCTCGGCCATGGACGGTGCCACCGACAGCGTGGAGCAGGTGCAGCGCACCGCCAATGCGCTGAACAACATCACCGAAGCGGTGCGGGTGATCAACGACATGAACCACCATGTCGCCGGTGCCGTGCGCGAGCAGACGCAGATGGCCTCCAGCGTGGAACAGAGCATCGTCGACATCAACACCGGCACCGAGCAGTCCTCGACCCGCTCCAAGGAGCTGTCCCGTGTCGCCGAGCACCTGAGCGAGCTGTCCCGGCAGCTCGAGCAGATGGTCAAGCGCTTCAAGCTCTGAGCCGAAAGTGGCGGAGATCCGCCACTGCCGCAATCCACTGAACCGGTTCCCGTAATCCGGGACCGGTTCAGGCCTTGTAGTCGTTCTTGTCCAGGCCGTACTTTCTCATCTTGTCGTACAGCGTCTTGCGCGGCAGGCCCAGCGCCTCCAGGGTGTCCTTGATCGAACCGCCATGATTGGACAGCTCGGTATGGATCAGCATCCGCTCGAAGCGCTCCACCTGCTCCGGCAGCGTCAGACCGTTGCCGGCATCGACGATCGGGCGGTTGTCGAAGTCGAAGGTGCAGGACTCGCCCAGCAGCACATAGCGCTCGGCCAGGTTGCGCAGCTCGCGCACGTTGCCGGGCCAGTCGTGCAGCAGCAGGCTGTGCATCCGCTCGGCGGACAGTTCGACCACCTCGCGACCGTACAGCGCCGCCGCCACCAGCATGAAGTGCTGGAACAGCAGCGGGATATCGTCGCGCCGCTCCCGCAGCGGCGGGATCTCGATCCGCACGACGTTGAGCCGGTAGTAGAGATCCTCGCGGAACCGCCCCTCTTCGGCCAGCCGTTTCAGGTCCACCTTGGCCGCGGCGATGACGCGGATATCGAGCGGAATCTGCTTGTTGGAGCCGAGACGCTCGATCATTCGCTCCTCCAGCACCCGCAGCAGCCTGACCTGCAGCGACATCGGCATGCTCTCGATCTCGTCGAGAAACAGGGTGCCGCCGTCGGCGTGCTCGAACTTGCCGATCCGCTTGGTCTTGGCGTCGGTGAACGCCCCCGCCTCGTGGCCGAACAGTTCGCTCTCGATCAGGTTCTCCGGCACCGCGCCGCAGTTGATGGCGACAAAGTTCTTCGCCCGGCGCGGACTGCGCTCATGGATGTAGCGCGCCACCAGATCCTTGCCCGAGCCGGTCTCCGCCAGCAGCAGCACGTCGGCCGGGGTTTCGGCGACGGTGTTGCACAGCCTGCGCAGCGCCACCATGCGCGGGTTGTTGCCGACCAGGCGTGGACCGGGCGCGTTCTGGCTCTCCAGTTCCTGACGCAGGCGCCGGTTCTCCAGCGTCAGCCGCCGCTTGTCCACGGCACGACGTACGGTATCGAGCAGGAACTCGGAGGCGAAGGGCTTTTCGATGAAGTCGTAGGCGCCGTCGCGGATCGCCGTGACCGCCATCGAGATGTCGCCGTGACCGGTGATCAGGATCACCGGCAGATCGGGATCGACCGCCTGCACCTGCTTCATCAGTTCCAGACCGTCGATCCCGGGCAGGTTGATATCGGTGACGATCACCCCCGGCCAGTTCTCGTCGACCCGCTCCAGGACCCCTTCGGCCCGCTCCAGCGTCTCCACCTCGTAGCCGTCCAGCTCCAGTGTCTGACCGGCCGCCAGGCGGATATGCTTCTCGTCGTCGACCAGCAGCACCGGGGCACAGGCGAGGCTTTCACTCCTGTTCATCGTTTCTCTCCGACGGATGGACGGTCAGTTCGGGACGCACCCCTCGGGGCAGCTCGATGGTGAATACCGCGCCCCCCTCGGGATGGTTGGTGGCACTCAGGCGTCCGCCCAGGGTCTCGATGATACGGTGCGATATCGACAGTCCCAGCCCCAGTCCCTGGCCCGATTTCTTGGTGGTGAAGAAGGGTTCGAAGATACGCTCCAGATCGGCCTCGGCGATCCCGGGGCCGCGGTCGCGTACCGACAGCCGCAACCACTTGCCCGCCGCCTCGACGCCGACCTCGATCCGGCGGGTCTCGGTCTGCTCCATCGCCTGCACGGCATTGCCGAGCAGATTGACCAGCACCTGCTCCAGACGCAGGATATCGCCGAGCACGTAATAGTCCGACAGCCGCGGCGGCCAGGCGACCTCGACCCGCTCCTTCTCGAAACGGCCGTACATCAGCGACATCGCACCGTCGCGTACCGCCTGCAGGCTGACCAGTTCGGTGCCGTGGGAGCTCTTGCGGGCAAACTCCTTGAGCGGATGGATGATGCGGCTCATCCGCTCGGTCAGGCCGCCGATCTCCTCCAGGTTGCCGTCCACCGTCTCCAGCTTGCCGCGCTTGAGAAAGGCGCGCGCATTGTCGGCATAGTTGCGAATCGCCGTCAGCGGCTGGTTCAGTTCATGATTGATACCGGCGGACATCTGCCCGATCACCGCCAGCTTGGCGGTCTGGATCAGCTCGTTCTGGGTGTGCCGATGCTGCTCCATCTCCTCCAGCAGCTTGGCGTTGGCGTGACTGAGATCGGCGGTGCGCTCCTGCACACGGGTCTCCAGTGCCTCCCGCGCCGCCTGCAGCTGCAACTCCTGCTCCCTGCGCTCGGTCAGATCGTGCAGGGTGACGATATAGTGTCGCCCGCCGGCCAGCGTCATCCGGTTGATATACACCTCCAGCGGTACCTGGCTGCCGTCGTTACGCAGACCGGCCGCCTCCACCGCCAGCAGGTCCGGCTGATCGGGCTCGTCGGAGAGGATATGGCGCCAGCAGGCGGCACGATCCTCCTGCGCCAGCAACTGGCTGAAGTAGTGGCCCCGGATCTGCGCCAGCGGGTAGCCGAACAGGTGCTCGGCGGTGGGGTTGATCGACTCGATGCAGCCGCTCGCGTCGAGCATGACCAGCCCGGCGTGGGTGTTGTCGATGATCGCCCGCACCCTGGCCTCGTTCTCCTCCAGCGCCAGCATCTCGCGCCGCTGGAAGCGGCTCCGCTCCTTGACGATACGCCGTCGTGCGAGCAGGAACAGTACCAGCAGCGTGATCGCCGCGGTGCTGAAGCCGACCAGCAGCAGCGCGCCGAGCATGGCATCCTCGACCGGCTCGAGACTGGCCAGTACCGACACCGACAGACCGAAGCCCGGCACCGTTTTTCTCTGATGCAGAAACTGGCGCGGCTTGAGCCCGTCCAGCGCCTCGTTCTCGATCTGCCGACTGTCGAGCAGCGTAATCAGCTCGCCGTCGCGCTCGAGCTGCTCACGCTTGACGATATCCAGCGAGGTGAGCTGAACATCGCCATAGCGCAGGCTGTCGACGATGCGCTGCATATCCTCGGTCGACAGCGGCTGCAGCGAGCGAAACTTCCACTCCGGCCGCGTGGAGATGAAGATGATGCCGTCCGGATCGGTAACCAGCAGGTCGATCCGGGCGTTGCTCCAGTGCCGCTCCACGTCGTGCAGATCCACCTTCACCACCACCACGCCCCGGATCGCCTGCGCGTCGCGCAGCGGGTAGGAGAAGTAGTAACCCCGTTTCTTCGACGTCGTGCCGAGGGCGAAATAGCGCCCCTCGCGCCCCTGCAGCGCATCCTGGAAATAGGGACGGAAACTGAAGTCGCGGCCGATAAAGGTGTTCTCCGAGCGCCAGTTGCTGGCGGCCAGGGTGACCCCCTGGGCATTCATCAGATAGACATCGGTGGTCCCCATCACCTCGTTGACCTGCTCGAGATAGAGGTTGGCGCGCTGTATCGCCGGACTCTCCGACCTCGCGTCGAGCGCCGACACCAGTTCCGAGTGGGACGCCAGCAGGTGGGGCAGATCCTTGTACCGGTCCAGCCGCTGTTGCAAGCTCAGCATGTAGCGGTCAAGATGAGACTCCGCACTTCGCTGCAGATCGGCGATCGCCTGCTGACGGCTGAACACCGCGGTCTCGACCAGCAGCAGCACGAACAGCATCAGCAGCAGAACGATCAACAGAGACCTGTACGCCCGCAGCGAACTCAGAGGGTGGCCGGATTCAACCGCCATGCAGCCGGATCTCCCTGGATGTTGTGACTTGAAATTGAAAAGACTCGATTTTACTGTAGTCGCGCCGCGCCGAATAGGCGATTCCCCCCAACCAGAGACCGACCGATGCAGAAACGTACCAAGATCGTAGCCACCCTGGGACCCGCCACCGACAAACCCGGTGTGCTGGAGCAACTGATCCGGGCCGGTGTCAACACCGTACGTCTGAACTTCTCCCACGGCAGCGCCGACGATCATCGCCGGCGCGTACAGGCGGTACGCGAAGCAAACCTGAAGCTGGGCACCTCGGTGGCGACGCTGGGCGACCTGCAGGGGCCGAAGATCCGCATCGCCCGCTTCGCCCAGGGGGCGATCGAGCTCGGGATCGGCGATCCGTTCACGCTGGATGCCGCGCTCGACACCGACGCCGGCGATCGGCAGGCGGTCGGCATCGACTACAAGGCGCTGCCGCAGGATTGCAGCACCGGCGACATCCTGCTGCTCGATGACGGCCGGGTCCAGTTGCGCATCACCGCCATCGACGGCCCCCGCATCCACACCGAGGTCACCATCGGCGGCAAACTGTCCAACAACAAGGGGATCAACCGCCAGGGCGGCGGCCTGTCCGCCGCGGCGCTGACCGACAAGGACAAGGCCGACATCAAGGTCGTGGCGGAGCTGGAGCTGGATTACGTCGCGGTCTCCTTCCCGCGCTCGGCCGCCGACCTGGAGGAGGCGCGCCGACTGCTCGACCAGGCCGGCAGCCGCGCCGAGATCATCGCCAAGGTGGAGCGCGCCGAAACCGTGGCCACGCCGGAAGCGCTGGACGAGATCATCCTTGCCTGCGACGGAGTCATGGTCGCCCGCGGCGACCTCGGCGTGGAGATCGGCGACGCCGAACTGATCGGCGTACAGAAACATATCATCCGCCGCGCCCGCGAGCTGAACCGGGTGGTGATCACCGCGACCCAGATGATGGAGACGATGATCACCAGCCCGATGCCGACCCGCGCCGAAGTGTTCGACGTCGCCAACGCCATCCTCGACGGCACCGACGCCGTGATGCTCTCCGCCGAAACCGCCGCCGGCAGCTACCCGGTCGACGTGGTGGAGGCGATGACCCGCATCTGCCAGGGCGCAGAGAAGCACCAGCTGTCGCGCCCGGCACCGACCCAGCCCGATACCCCCTGTACCGGCACCGACGAGGCGATCGCCCGCTCCGCCATGTACACCGCCAACAGCCTGCCGACGGTGAAGGCGATCATCTGCCTGACCGAATCCGGCTCCACCCCGCTGTGGATGTCGCGTATCCGCTCCGGGCTGCCGATCTACGCGCTGACCCGCAACGAGCAGACCATGCGCCGTGTCGCGCTCTATCGCGGCGTCGAGGCGATGTTCTTCGACGCCACCAGCGTCAGCGAACAGGACCTCAACCGCGAACTGCTGACGGTACTGGTCGACGCGGGCAAGATCGCAAGCGGCGATACCGTGCTGCTGACCCGCGGCCAACAGCTCGGCGTACACGGCGGCACCAACTCCCTGCAGATCATCCAGGTGCCGTGACCGGCCCCCATCCCGAGGACAACCACTGCCGATGCAGATCGAACAACGACTGGCCGCCGACCTCGGTGTCGATGCGGCCCGGGTGCGCGCCGCCGTCGCGCTGCTTGACGAGGGCGCAAGCGTTCCCTTTATCGCCCGCTACCGCAAGGAGGCCACCGGCGCGCTGGACGACACCCAACTGCGTGAACTGCATGCCCGGCTGGGCCAGTTGCGCGAGCTGGAGAGCCGCCGCGAGACCATCCTGCGCCAGCTCGGCGACAGCGGCCAACTCAGTGACGAACTGAAAAACAGCCTGCTCGCCGCCGACAGTCGCGCCCGGCTGGAGGACCTCTATGCCCCCTACCGCCCGAAACGGCGCAACAAGGCGCAGGAGGCACGCGAAGCGGGACTCGCCCCGCTGGCCGAGTCGCTGCTGAAAAACCCGTCACAGGCGCCGACAGCGGCTGCCGCCCCCTTCATCGCCCCGGACAAGGGGATCGCCGATGCCGACGCGGCACTGGAGGGCGCCCGCCATATCCTGATCGAGCAACTTGCCGAAGCCGCCGACCTGGTCGAACAACTGCGTCGGACACTGTGGCAGCAGGGGCTGCTGAGCAGCCGCGCCGCCCGCGGCAAGGCCGACCCGGACAGCAAGTTCCGCGACTACTTCGACTACGCCGAACCGATCGCCCGTATCCCGTCGCACCGTGCGCTGGCGCTGCTGCGCGGCGAACAGGAGGGGGTGCTGAAATACAAGCTGGAGCTGCCCGAAGCGCAGCAGAACCTCGGTATCGAGCTGATCCAGCGCCACTGGCAGCTGCGCGCCCATGGCCTGTCGGCCTGGATGCAGGCGACGCTGGAGCAGTGCTGGAGCCGCAAGCTGCAGCCGCAGTTGGAGAACGAACTGGTCAAGCGGCTGCGCGAGCAGTCGGAGGCCGCCGCGATCGAGGTGTTCGCCCGCAACCTGCACGATCTGCTGCTGGCGCCGCCGGCCGGTGCCCGCGCCACGCTGGGGCTGGACCCGGGCCTGCGCACCGGGGTCAAGGTCGCCGTGATCGACGCCACCGGCCGCCTGCTCGAGCACACCACCATCTACCCCCATGTGCCGCGCAACCAGTGGGAGCAGTCGCTGGCGACGCTGGCGCAGCTGTGCCGCCGCCACAATGTGGAACTGATCGCCATCGGCAACGGCACCGCCTCGCGGGAGACCGAACAGCTGGCCCGGGAGCTGGCCCGCCGCGAGAGCGGCCTGAACCTGCAGCCGGTGCAGGTCAGCGAAGCCGGAGCCTCGGTCTACTCCGCATCGGAGCTAGCGGCGCTGGAGTTCCCCGATCTCGATGTCAGTATCCGCGGCGCGGTGTCGATCGCCCGCCGCCTGCAGGACCCGCTCGCCGAACTGGTCAAGATCGACCCGCGCTCGATCGGCGTCGGCCAGTATCAGCACGACGTGGATCAGCAGAAGCTCGCCGGGTCCCTGGACGCCGTGGTCGAGACCTGCGTCAACCATGTCGGCGTCGACCTCAATACGGCATCCAGCGCCCTGCTGCGCCATGTCTCCGGCCTCAATGCCGGGCTGGCCGACAGCATCGTCGCCTGGCGCGACCAGCAGGGCGCCTTCCGCAACCGTCGCGACCTGCTCAAGGTCAAGCGCCTGGGTCCCAAGGCGTTCGAACTCTGCGCCGGTTTCCTGCGTATCCGCGACGGCGACGAGCCGCTGGACAACTCCGCCGTACACCCCGAGTCCTATCCGCTGGTGCAGCAGATCGCCGCCGCGGCGGGGCTCGATAGGCATCGGCTGCTGCAGCGGCCCGAGCAGTTGCGCCAACTCGACCCCGAGCGGTTTGTCAGCGAGCGCTATGGACGCTATACCGTCAGTGACGTGTTCGTCGAACTGGAAAAACCCGGTCGCGACCCGCGCCCGGAGTTCCGCTCCGTGCAGTACCAGGAGGGGGTCTCGTCGCTGTCCGACCTGAGCCCCGGCATGCGCCTGGAGGGGGTGGTGACCAACGTCACCCAGTTCGGCGCCTTCGTCGACATCGGCGTACATCAGGACGGCCTGGTGCATATCTCCGAACTGGCCGACCGCTTCGTCAAGGATCCGCACGAGGTCGTGGCCAGCGGCCAGATCGTGCAGGTGCGGGTGCTGGAGGTCGACGAACGACGCAAACGGATAAGCCTGAGCATGAAAACGCAGGACAATACGGCGAACAGGGCGGACAGGGACAAACCCGCGCCGCGGCCGCAGACCACGCCGGGCCCCGAAGGCAGCCTGGGCGCTCGCCTGCGCGCGGCAGGCCTCAAGCCCAAGCGATAGAGCATGGCCCTGCTCCAGCCGGCGGCGGTATAATCCCCGGCCTTACTACTACCAACAGGAATCTGACCAGTGCCGGCAACCCTGGAAAAACATCTGGACCTCCTGGTCGGCAACGGCCAGGCCAAGCTGCTGACCCAGCTCAACCACGGGATCGAAAAGGAGGGGCTCAGGGTCGATGCCCGAGGACAGCCGGCACAGACCGATCACCCGCGTGCGCTGGGCTCGGCACTGACCCACCCGCAGATCACCACCGACTACTCGGAAGCGCTGCTCGAGTTCATCACCCCGGTGTGCGACTCGCCGGCGCAGGCACTGCAACAGCTGGCCGACTTGCATCGCTACGCCTTCGACAACCTCGGCGACGAGGAGCTCTGGGCCGCCAGCATGCCCTGCGACATCGTCTCCGAGGCCCAGATCCGCATCGCCGAGTACGGCAGCTCGAACGTCGGCCGACTCAAGCATATCTATCGCGTCGGGCTCGAGCACCGCTACGGCAAGATGATGCAGACCATCGCCGGCATCCACTACAACTTCTCGCTGCCGGAAAGCTTCTGGCCGGTGTACCGGGAGCTGATCGGGGCCGACGGCGACACCACCGCCTTCCAGTCGGCCGGGTATTTCAAGCTGATCCGCAACTTCCGCCGCTACAGCTGGCTGCTGCTCTACCTGTTCGGCGCCTCGCCGGCGCTGGCCGGCAGCTTCATGCAGGGGCGCCGGCATCAGTTGCAGGCGCTGGGAGAGCATACGCTCTACCTGCCCTACGCCACCTCGCTGCGGATGAGCGACCTGGGTTACTCCAACCGCACCCAGTCGGCATTGAATATCTGCTTCAATCATCTGAACACCTACGCCGACTCGCTGAATCAGGCGATCCGCACCCCGCACCCCGCCTACGAAAAGATCGGCGTGCTGCACGACGGCGAGTATCGACAGCTCAACACCAACGTGCTGCAGATCGAAAACGAATACTACAGCGACATCCGTCCGAAGCGGGTCACCCGCTCCGGCGAGAAGCCGATACAGGCGCTGATCTCCAGGGGGGTGGAGTATATCGAGGTACGCAACACCGACATCAATCCGCTGCTGCCGCTCGGCATCGATCTGGAGCAGGCCCGCTTCATGGACAGCTTCCTGATCACCTGCCTGCTCTGCTCGGACGAACTGGTCGGCGACCGCGAGTGCGAACGGATCGCCGCCAACCATGACCGTATCGTCACCCGTGGCCGGGAGCCCGGCCTGACGCTGTTCGGCGAACGGGGCGAGTCCGGCGTGGCCGAACGCGGCCGCTTCATACTCGATCAGGTACGCCTGACGGCGCAGGTGATGGATGGCGTGCAGCCCGGCAACCACTCAGACCACCACTACAGCCAGGCGGTGGATGCCCAGTACGCCAAGCTGGAGGAGGCGGATCTGACGCCGTCGGCCCGGGTACTCGCCGCGCTGCGCGAGCAGGGCGAGGGTTATACGTCCTGGGTACTGGAGCAGAGTCGCCGCCATCGCGGCACGCTGAGTGCCGAGTCCCTGTCGACGGCGCAGCAGCTGGCATTCAAGGAGGCATCGGCCCGTTCGCTGCGGGAGCAGGCCGAGATCGAGAGCGCCGACACCCTCGGCTTCGATCGCTATCTGGCGCAGTACCTGGCCCAATAACCGGGCCTTCGGCGCGTACGGAAGCGGGGGGAGTTACTGCACCACCAGACTGGTGAAGAACAGGTCGGTGACGTAGGCCTCGCCGGTCTCCTCGCGCAGCATATCCTGAACCAGCTTGAGCGCCTCGCCGGCCAGCACCTGCTGGGCGGCCACCGTGCCCACGCTCTCCTCGGTCTGGGCACCGAACAGGAACACCAGGTCATTGCGGATCTGCGCCATATGGGCGTTCACGGCATGGTGGGCGCCGGACGCGTCGACCTGAATGGTCACCTCCGCCTTCAGGAAGCGCAGGTTGTCCGCCGTGCCGAAGTTGGTCACGAACGGCTTGAGTTCGATATAACTGATGGACTCCCCGGATGTTCCCCCCCCGGCCGCCGACAGAACCGGCGACGCCAGACTACACAGGATTGCCAGCACCAGGGACAGCACTCTGAACATTCTCTTTCCTCTTCGCTCCGGGATTCAGGCGGTTGAGTATAACCACTCGAACCGGTGATCGATAGCACGGGTGGACAGGCTCCTAGCGGAACAACTCCGGCTTGGCCACGCCGTAGCCTTGTGCGTAATCGACGCCGATCTCCTTTAACACCTCGATGATCTCGTCGTTCTCGGCGAACTCGGCAATCGTCTGCAACCCCATGACATGCCCGACGTGGTTGATGGAGGAGACCATCGCGCGGTCGATCTTGTTGTTGGCGATCGCCTTGACGAACATGCCGTCGATCTTGAGGAAATCCACCTCCAGTTGTTTCAGATAGGCAAAGGAGGACAGGCCGCTGCCGAAATCGTCGAGCGAAAAGCGGCAGCCGATCCTGCTCAGTGCACGCATGAACTGGCGAGCCTTGTCGAGACTGGCGATCACGGAGGTTTCGGTGATCTCGAAACAGATACGCCGCGCATCCACACCGGCCTGCTCCATCTGCTCGATGACATAATCGAGGAACCCCTCCTCGGACAGGGTTTGTCCCGACAGATTGATCGAGCACACATCGGAAAACTCCGCACCCCTGCTCGCCAGTATCGAGAACGCCTCGCGGACCACCCAGCGATCCAGCAGCGGCATCAGCCGATAGCGCTCCGCCGCCGGCAGGAAATAGCCGGGCGGGTACAGCGTACCGTCCTCTCCATACATCCGGATCAGCAACTCGCAATGCGGCTCGCCCCCCGTCAGGCTCTGTATCCGCTGGCAGTAGAGCACAAACCGGTCACTCTCCAGCCCTTCATGAATACGCGACACCCACTCGAGCTGGCTGTAGCGTTGCCGTAATTCGTCATCCCCCGGCCGGTAGACGTGAATACGGTTGCCGCCCTGATCCTTGGCCGCGTAGCAGGCCGAATCCACCGTGCCCAGCAGTTCGCTCAAGGTGAACCCGTGCTCCGGCGATATCTCGGTCAGGCCGATACTGGCCCCCAACCTGAACACGCGGCTCTCGAACACGAAGCGGAAGTCGCCGATCACCCGCAACAGGTCGGCAAATATCTCCTGCGCCTTGTGCAGGCTGCAGCCCATCAACAGAACGGCGAACTCGTCGCCGCCCAGGCGCGCCAGCGTGTCCGAGCTGCGCAGACACTCCTGCAGCCGAGCGGCCAGTTGGCGCAACAACATATCGCCCGCCATGTGGCCGCATGCGTCATTGACGACCTTGAATTGATCGAGATCGATATAGGCCATGCAGTGAACGCGCTTGCTGCGTGCCGCATCCCCGATCGCCGCCTCTACCAGACGATCGAATTCGTAGCGATTGACGAGCCCGGTCAAGGCATCGTGCCGTGCCTGGAAGCTGAGCTGGCCGGCAAGCTCGCGCAGTTCGGTAATGTCGTGCAGCACGGTCACGGTACCGAAACAACCGCCGTCGCGATCATGCAGCAGAGCGACCGACTTCCGCACGATGAACTCCTTGCCGTCCGGCCGCTCCAGCACCGCCTCTTCGCAACCGTCGGCGGTCTCCGTGAGCCAACTGCCGTCGATGGCAACGCTCCTGGACTCGTTGGTCAGATGGATCGACGACTGCATCGACCTGCCCAGCGCGTCCTCGGCAACCAGGCCGGTCAGACGCTCGGCCGCCGCATTCATGAACACGACCCCGCCGGCGTTGTCGCAGGCGATCACGGCATCGGCGATCCCCTCCAGCGTGCGCTGGGCGCGCTCCTTTTCGGAGTGCAGGGCGCGCTGGGTATCGTCCAGCCGCACCAGCATGTCATTGATACCCTGCGCGAGGGTGGCGAGTTCGTCATGTCCGCTCAATGCCGGTACACGCGCCAGGGTCTCGACCGATTCGCCGATACGCCGAACGCCGCCGCTGAGCAGCGCGAACCGGGTCAGCACGACCCGATCGAACCACCAATGGAACCCCGCCAGCACAAAAACCACCAGCGATACGGACCACAGGAAAAATTGCAGACTGGACTTGCCCAACCCGAACAGCTTGCGGTCATCGACCGCACGCAACAGCAGTCTCACGGGACTGCCGATATCCTCGAGCAGCGCATAACCGGCCACCTCCGTATCGCTGAGGGGGCTGACCACCTCTCCCCCTGCCGACTGCAGCTCCGTCAGTGCCGCCCGCCCGTCGGGCGACAGCGCCTGCGCCACGGCGCGCTCGACCGTGATCCGCATCCCCAGCAGTTGCCCGGTATGGCTCAGCAGGGCATCGTCCAGCCGTTTGGCCATGATGAAGGTGCCCCTGCGCTCCCCCTTGCCGCCGCTTCGCAACACCTCGGAAGCAGACACGACAAGAAATCCTTCCGGCGTCCACAGCAGCCCGGATACCTGCCCCCTGGCCGGATCCATCAATATGCCGCCTTTCGAGGCGGCCTGCTCCAGCACGGACGGAATCGGCCATGAGCGGCCCTCTACCAGCCCCTTCTTGAACACGATGTTGCCGTGAAGATCGACGAGCATGAACACACTGATGCCAAGATTGGCGAAACTGTCGTCGGTGTAGTTGGAGTCGATATACTCCGGATTCAGTTCCGGTTGCGTCAGATAGTCATGGGTGTCATCCCAATGCGCCCAGTCGCGGGTTATGTTGTCGAGTTGCCGACGCTGCTCGTCGAGAAGGTTGACCGCGCTGTCCAGCCGGGACAGCATCTTGTCCTCCTCCATCTCCGCATACTTATCCAACAGCACGAAATGTCCGGCGCCCATCTGCATAGCCAGCATCGATGCCAACCCTGCCGCCACGATGATCAGCAGCTTGTTCCGCAGTCCTTTATTGAAGTGCATTGTTATTGTTCTTTTATTCCGTTTAGGTGATATCACAAGGTAGGCGGTACGAATTTCGCTTGAACTACCGGGCGGATCCCATCCATCCCCGTTGTTGGTTTACCGACCATCCTGAACGGAATATACATACAGTCAAGTCAGCCAATGCTGATTTTTCGGTCAGAATTGTCTTACACCCCTTCATAACGGCAAGGCCGATCAACTCGCTGTTCGGCAGACACCGCTCGAGCGGCATACGGGCGGTTGCACCCGAATTGGGCTTGGCATTACTATTGATCCACACTTCAAGGGGAGGATGCGCTATGCTGGAAAAATGCCACAATGCCCAAGAGCGCTGGGGCGGTGTCAGCGACATCATCGACCAGTGGCTGGAGCAGCGCCAACAGTTGATCCGGACGCTGTTTTCCCTGTCCGACTGCGAAATCGGCCAGCCGCTCAACACGCAGTTGACCCTGTTCTGCGACCTGTTGATGGATTACCTCTCGTCGGGCCATTTCGAGGTGTATGAACAACTGCTGCGCGAAGGCAGCGACTTCGCCGACGGCAGCGTGGACCGGGTGCAGGAGCTGTTCCCGAAGATCCAGCCGACCACCGACACGGCGCTGGACTTCAACGACCGCTACGGGATCTTCGAACAGCCCACACTGCGCGACATCCGCGATTTTGTCGAAGACCTGTCACAGCTCGGCGAGGTGCTTGAAGATCGCTTCGAGCTCGAAGACCAGTTGATCGAGACCCTCCACAACGCGCACCGCCCGGTGGCGAAAGAGGCGTGACCAGGGCCTGCGCCCCCCTGATCGCCGCGCTGTTGCTTATCGGATGCAGCAGCGGCGATGCGCCGGAGAGTGCTCACGCCTATACCAGCCAGGGTGTCTACAGCGCCACCCTGTCGGACGACAGCCGCTACGCCGTACTGGGCTCGAACCGCCACGGCGGCAGCCTGTGGGATACCCAACGCCACGAGCGCCTCTACGACTGGAACCACACGCAGGGCGACTACACCGGCATCATCGACTCCGCCTTCTCGCCCGACGGCCGTTTCGCCGTCACCGCAAGCAGCATTGACCTGGTGCTGTGGAACACCGACAACGGTAGCCCTGTCTGGTACTGGAGCGCGCCGGCGGAGATCCTCTCCGTCGACCTCGCCCCGGCCGGCGACTTCGCCCTGCTGGGACTGGCCAATCATCAGGCGGTCTATTTCGACATCAAGAACGGCGGCATCCGTCGGAGCTTTCGGCACCCGGCACGGATTCGCAGCGTGGCCCTCGACGGCAGTGCCGGACTGGCGCTGACCGGCGCCGACGATTACAGGGCGCGCCTATGGAGCATCACCACCGGCGAAGAGCTGCGCAGCATCGAGTTCGGCAACACCGTGGATACCGTGGCGCTGTCCCGGGACGGCCGCCTTGCCTTCAGTTCGGCAACCCTGGACCTGGCCTACATCTGGGATACCCGCAGCGGCGAGATCCTGCATACGCTCAGCGGTGACGAGACACTGTGGAAACGGCGCGTCAGCTACATCAGCGCGCGCTTCTCCGACGACGGCCGGCAACTGCTGACCGGTACCGCCTCGGGGCTGGTACAGCTGTGGGATGTCGGCACCGGCCGGGAGCTGCGCGGCTGGCGCGTGGACAAGCGCGAGGCATACGGCCCCACCAGTGCCGGCGTGGCCGCGGTCGGCTTCGGCAGCGACAACCGCTACTACGCCATCGGCACCAACGGCCTGCTCAACGTACTGCGCTGAGACCGGTCTTCGGCAACATCGCCGCTCCTGCGCATCCATGCGCCCGCGGCATACCGTACATCCTGTACATAAACAGAAACGGCCGCATCGCGGCCGTTTTCAGTTCGGTAAACCGGTTTATTCCGATTTGGCCTCTTCGCCTGCCGCGGCTTCGGCCGCCGGATTGACCTCCAGCAGTTCCACCTCGAATACCAGGGTCTCGTTGGGGCCGATGGCTTCGCCCATGCCGCCGGGACCGTAGGCCAGGTCGGCCGGGATCACCAGGCGCGCCTTGCCGCCCTCTTTCATCAGTTGCAGGCCCTCGGTCCAGCCCGGGATCACGCCGTTGAGCGGGAAGGAGACCGGCTGGTTACGCGAGTAGGAGCTGTCGAACTCGGTACCGTCGATCAGTTCGCCGCGATAGTGAACCTTCACCGTATCGGCCTCGCTCGGGCTCTCGCCTTTGCCGGCGGTCAGCTCTTCGTACTGCAGGCCGGATTCGGTGGTTTTCACGCCCTTCTTCTTGCCGTTCTCGGCCATGTAGGTCTCGCCGGCAGCCTTGTTGTCATCGGCCAGCTTGGCCAGGGCCGCACGCTGCTCCTCCATCTTCTTCTGCTGGAACGCCTGCATCACGGCGCCGATCTGCTCATCGTTCAGCAGCGGCTCCTTGCCGGCGTAAACGGTCTCCACGCCATCGCGAAAGGACTCGATATCCAGATTCTCGACATCCATTTTCAGTTTCTGGCCAAGGATCAGGCCCAGGCTGTAGCTCAGCTTCTGCTCGTCGGTGGTCAACTCCTCGGCCTGCAGCGCCGGAGCCGACACCAGAGCGCCCGACAGGGCTACAGCGAGTATGGTCTTTTTCATTCTCGATTCCTTAGGTTGTACGCATGTGCAATATTAGGTGGTCATTAAACGTGAAAGTTCAGCCGCCGGCCAGCGGATCGGGGAAGACGGCCGCGACAAATACCTCCAGCCGGGCATCGAAGCGCCCGCTATCCTTCACTCCGGCCTCTTCCAACACCCGTTCCAGGTTGGCTCTTGCCAGGGCTCTGCCCGGTGTTTCCGCGGGCAGCTCCAGCGCCGACAGCGCCTCCCACAGCAGCATCAGTTCGACCTGCTCGCAGGCCAGTTCGGCGTCGCGCAGGGCGCGATAGCAGGGTTCCAGCTCCGCCCGCTCCGCCTTGCACCGACGTACAGTGTAGCGCAACCGACGCAGCGGCTGCGTCAGCTCCCGCTGCCACTCGAGCGCCTCTCCGGCAAGCAGGTCGGGCACCAGTCTCTGCCCGCGCCGGGCCAGAAAGCACGCCATCAGCAACCGATTGACACTGCAGCCGGCCTGCTGCAACGCCAGCGCGGCCGCCTCCACACCGGGCTGCCGGTAAAGCTGCAACGCACTCTGCCACAGCGGATTGTTCAGCGACACGTGGACTCCTTTATCCGCACCCGCGCGAGTGCAAGGACCGGCGCAGGGTACTGGCGCAGGTCGGGGCAAGCGCTGTACTATTCGCGGCCATGATTCAGATCCAGAACCTAAGCTTACATCGCGGTGCCCTGCCCCTGCTAGAGCGGGCCAACCTGACCCTGCACTCGGGCTGGAAGGTGGGCATCGTCGGCAACAACGGCGTCGGCAAGTCGAGCCTGTTCAAGCTGCTGCTCGGCCAACTGCAGGCCGATGCCGGTGAACTGTCGCTGCCGACAGGGCTGTCGATCGCCCATATGGCGCAGGAGGTCAGCTCCACCGCGCGCACGGCGCTGGAGTATATTCTCGACGGCGATACCCGGCTGCGCCAGATCCAGGCCCAGCTGGAGGAGGCCGAAGCCCGACATCTCGCCGGCCGGATCGGCGAGCTGCATGCCGAACTGGAGGCGATCGACGGCTACCGCGCCGAGTCCCGCGCCCACCAGCTGCTCGACGGCCTGGGCTTCATGCCCGGCGATGCCGAGCGTGCCGTGAGCAGCTTCTCCGGCGGCTGGCGCATCCGTCTCAACCTGGCCCAGGCGCTGATGTGCCGCTCCGACCTGCTGCTGCTCGACGAACCGACCAACCACCTGGATCTGGACGCCACCATCTGGCTGGAACAGTGGCTGCGGCTCTACCCCGGCACCCTGCTGTTGATCTCCCACGACCGCGATTTCATCGACTCCGTGGTCGGCCATGTGGTGCATATGCACAACCGCTCGCTCGACCTGTACAAGGGCAACTACAGCGCGTTCGAACGGATGCGGGCGGAGAAGCTGTCGCAGCAGCAGGCCGCCTACCAGAAACAGCAGGCGCGCATCGAGCAGATCGAAAGTTTCGTCCGCCGGTTCAAGGCCAAGGCCTCGAAGGCAAAGCAGGCGCAGAGCCGGATCAAGGAGCTGGAGCGGATGGAGCAGCTCTCGCCCGCCCATGTCGACAGCCCGTTCAGCTTCGCTTTCGATTGCTCGGACAAGATCTCCTCGCCGCTGCTGACCCTGTACGATGCCGATCTGGGCTACCCCGGGCGCACCGTGCTCAGGGATATCGCCCTGACCCTGACGCCGGGCGAGCGGATCGGCCTGCTCGGCCACAACGGCGCCGGCAAGTCGACCCTGATCAAGAGCCTGGTCGGCGATCTGGCCCCGCTTGCGGGCGAGCGCCACGAAAGCGAACATCTGGCGATCGGCTACTTCGCCCAGCACCAACTGGAGGCGCTGGACCTGGACGCCTCCCCGCTATTGCACCTGCAACGTATATCGCCGAAAAGCACCGACCAGGAGTTGCGCAACTTCCTCGGCAGCTTCGGCTTCATCGGCGACCAGGCGCTGGATCCGGTCGGGAGCTTCTCCGGCGGCGAGAAGGCGCGGGTGGCGCTGGCCCTGATCGCCTGGCGCAAACCCAACCTGTTGCTGCTCGACGAGCCCACCAACCACCTGGATCTGGAGGTGCGCCACGCGCTTACGTTGGCCCTGCAATCCTTCGACGGCGCACTGATTCTGGTCTCGCACGACCGTCACCTGATCCGCAACACCGTGGACAGTTTCCTGCTCGTCGCCGACGGCAAGGTGGAGGAGTTCAAGGGCGATCTGGACGACTACCACCAGTGGCTGGCGCAGCAGCGCAGGAGCCAGGAGCCAACGGCGGCGGACAGCCGCGACAACCGCTCGTTGAGCGCCGCCGAGCGAAAGGAGCAGAAACGTCGCGAAGCGGACAACCGCGCTCGCCTGCGGCCGCTGCGTCAGTCGGTCGAGAAGCTGGAAAAGGAGCTGGAAGCGGTCAACAGCGCGCTGGCCGAGGTGGAGAACGGACTGGCCGATCCGTCGATCTACGACGACGGCCAGAAGGAGCGGCTGAAACAGCTGCTGGCGGAGCAGGCAAGGCGGATGCAGCAACAGCAGACGCTCGAGGAGTCCTGGCTGGAGCAGCTCGAGGCGCTGGAGCAGTTGGAGAGCGAGCTGAACGTTTAGGCGCGCGCCCGACTCAGGGTCCGGGTCAACTCGTCCAGATCCTCCTGCGCGCCCAGCAGTTCGGCAACCACGCCGTCCGCCTGTTCCAGGCTCAGCCCCAGACTCTCGCACAGCTCCGGGTCGACACCGTAGATCGGCCCATCGGCGAGCCCCTCGCGGCGCAGCAGTTGCTTGCTCAAACTCAGCAGCCGGGCATAGGTCTCGCTATCGCCTTCGGGCTCGTCGCACTGCTGCTGACGGATCGCGGAGTAGACCTCCTCCGGCAGGTTCCAGCTCTCCAGCAGCCAGCCGCCGATCTGATCCCGGGTCACGTTCAGCACCTGCTGCTCGATCAGCACCGGCTCCAGATGAGGATTGGCTTCCACGTAGCGGGACAACACCGCCAACTGCGGCTGGAACAGATGCCCCAGCACCAGGTAACCGAAGTTGTGCAGCAACCCGGCCAAGTACGCCAGCCCCACCTTGGGCCGCTTGTCGAGCGGGATCCTGCGCGCGAGCTTTTCACACAGCGTGGCGGTATAGACCGACTGCTGCCAGTAAGGGGTGGCGCCACGCGGCACCTCGTCCGGCACCTTCAGCACCTGACCCATGGCGATACCCAGCGCCAGGTTGACCACCAGATCGAAGCCCAGCACACGGATCACCGCCTCGTCGATCGAGTTGACCTTGCCCGGCGCGGCGTAATAGGGGGACACGGCCCAGCTCATCACCTGCGCCGACAGACTGGGATCCAGACGCACCACCGGCACCAGTTGATCCACACCGGCGTCCGGATCGGAGCGCAGCATGATGATCTTCCGCGTGGTCGGCGCCAGGGCGGGCAGGCCCAGCGTATCCTCCAGCCGCTGCTGAATTCTCAGTGCGGTGAAGCGCTCGACGGCGCGGGTAATGGCGACCACATCCTCGCCGCCGCCCGGCTGCTTGCGCATGAGCCCATAGGCGGGCCGGACCGAGATGGCGCCGAACTGGATCTGCTGATCCGTCGCGCCCGGATATCGCCAACGGAAGGTCAGAGCGCTGGTCGGTTCACACAGACTGAATTCCGTCTGCCCCTCGAGCGAGGCATCGATCAGCAGCGGCAGACTCTGCATCAGGCGCTGCTGTCCCTGCTCGCTCTGCAGCCCCTGCTGGGTGAAGAAGCGCTCGGCATCGTCGGTGCGAACCGCCTGCAGCTTGCGCCCGGTCAATGCCCACAGCGCCGCCAGATTCAGCATCATGGATGCGGGCAGCAGCACCAGCAGCTTGCCCTGGGCGTCGTGCAGCAGCACCAAACGGATGCTGCTCTCCAAGGTTGAATTCGATTCGGGAAAGTGTACGCCAACAGACACCGTTATCTCCGTTTTCCGATGATGTCGAGCCGAGCCTCAAGGCTCCAAGATGCGCCCAGAATATATGAAAGCGCGCCGTATATCAGCAAAAACACCAGGGTTTTAGGGCAGCTTAGCCCATTCCGGGGCGGTATCCAGTCGCACCGGCAGAGACTCGCGCACTCGTGCTACTGTCGGGCGATACGGCTCACCGCCACCTGGCGGCGCAGCGCCTTGATCACCTTGGCCAGGTGGATGCGGTTATACACGGTCAGTTCCATCTGCACGCTGTGCAACTGGCCCTCGCGCTCGCCGGAATCGATCTTCAACAGGTTGGCCCCCGCCGAGGCGACCGCCATCGCCAGCTGCGCGATGATGCCGCGCTGCGACTCCACCGTCAGCGTCAGTGCCACCGCGTACTCCTCGTCGCCACTGCCGGACCACTCCAGGTAGAGACATTTCTGCGGATCTTCCCGCATATAGCCGATGTTGCGGCAGTCGGTACGATGCACCACCAGACCGCGACCGGTGCTGATATGACCGACGATGCTGTCGCCCGGGATCGGGTGGCAACACTTGGCATAGTGCAGCACCGTGCCCTCGGCCCCCTGAATCGCCATCGGCTTGCGTGACGCGCTCGAAGCGACGCTCTCGCCCTCGGCCGGTTGCTCCGGTCGCAGCCGTCGCGCCACCACGTAGGCCATGCGGTTGCCCATGCCGATATCCTCGAGCAGCGCGTCCATGTCCGCCAGGTCGGCCTCCTTGAGCAGCACCGCGAGCTTGTCCGGGTCGACCTCATCGACGCCGGCGCCGTAGTTGGACATGAACTGGTTGAGCAGGCGTCGACCCAGCTCGACCGATTCATGGCGCTGCTGGTTCTTCAGGAAGTGGCGGATGCTGGAGCGCGCCTTGCCGGTGACGACGAAGTTGAGCCAGGCCATGTTGGGCTGGGCGCGAGGTGTGGTGATGATCTCCACCGACTGACCGCTCTCCAGCGGCTCGGACAGCGGCGCCAGGCGACGATTGATACGGCAGGAGACACAGGAGTTGCCGATATCGGTATGCACGGCATAGGCGAAGTCCACCGGTGTGGCGCCGCGCGGCAGTTCCAGGATCCGCCCCTTGGGCGTGAAGACGTAGACCTCGTCCGGGAACAGATCCTTCTTCACATGATCGATGAACTCCATCGAGTCGCCGGCGCGGCGCTGCATCTCCAGCAGCCCCTGCACCCACTTGCGCGCCCGGTTATAGGAGCCGACGGCGCTGTCGGAGTCGCCATAGACCTTGTAGTGGCTGTGCTCGGCGATCCCCTGGCTGGCCACGGCATCCATCTCGCGGGTGCGGATCTGCACCTCGATGGTGACCCCGGAGCCGAACAGCGAGGTGTGCAGCGACTGGTAGCCGTTCGCCTTGGGGATGGCGATATAGTCCTTGAACCGCCCCGGCAGCGGTTTGTACAGGTTGTGCACGGCGCCGAGGATGCGATAGCAGTCATCCACCGTTTCGGTGACGATGCGAAAGCCGAATACGTCCATGATCTCGTTGAACGACTTCCGCTGGCTCTTCATCTTGCGGTAGATGCTGTACAGGTGCTTCTCGCGTCCGGTGACGATCCCGGGCAGATGCTCCTGATCGAGACGGCCCTGAATCGCCTGCTCGATCTGGGTGATGACGTCGCGGCGCTGGCCGCGTGCCTTGACCACGGCACGGCGGATATATTTGGAGCGCATCGGGAAAAACGCCTGGAACGCCAGATCCTCCAGCTCGACCTGCAGGTCGCGCATGCCCAGGCGGGCCGCGATCGGCGAGTAGATATCCAGGGTTTCGCGCGCGATGCGGCGCTGCTTGTCCGGCGGCATGGCGCCGAGCGTACGCATGTTGTGCAGGCGGTCGGCGAGCTTGACCAGGATGACGCGGATATCCTCCGCCATCGCCAGCACCATCTTCTGAAAGTTCTCCGCCTGGGCCTCGGCCTTGGTCTCGAACTCCAGATGGGTCAGCTTGGAGACTCCGTCGACGATATCGGCCACCGGCTTGCCGAACTGCGACTCGATCCCCTCGTAGCTGATCTCGGTGTCCTCGATCACGTCGTGCAGCATCGCCGCCATCAGGCTTTGATGATCCATGTGCATCTCGGAGAGGACGCCGGCCACCGCCAGCGGATGGGTCACGTAGGGTTCGCCGCTCTTGCGACGCTGGCCGTCATGGGCCTGCTCGGCGTAGAAATAGGCACGACGCACCTGCCGGATCTGTTTCAGATCCAGATATTCTGTCAGATGTTCGGAAAGGGCGTCGATTGTCGGCATCATCTCTCTCGCTCCACGTGTTACGCCTGCACCGGCCTAGCCTGGCGAAGCCTAACCTCAGTGTACTGTTTTGCCCTTAGCGGTACTTATAGAGCCTGCCAATTCGTGTCCAACAAGGCGCCGTTCGCAGGCAATAGTGGGGCTCTTGCCAAGAACGGCAACGCCGGTGGGCGCGAATTGGCAGGCTCCCTTCGGGCGAGCCGCCAAGGGCAAAACAGTACACTAGAGAAGATGATGCCGTATCCGGAGACGGAGGGAAAGATCAGGCCTCTTCGCGCTCGTCGAGCACGGTGCGGTCGATCAGACCTTCGGCGATCTCGCGCAGCGCGACGACGGTCGGCTTGTCGTTTTCCCAATCGACCTTCGAGTCCTTGCCACCGGTGGCCAACTGGCGCGCACGGCGGGATGCAACCATCACCAGCTCGAAGCGGTTATCAAGGTTATCCAGGCAATCTTCAACTGTTACACGAGCCATTGCAGTCCTCGGCGGGATGTTGGGTAGAAGTGAAAAGACTGGGTAGTTTAAGGTTCGATCAAAGCTTAGACAAGAGGCCGGCCAACAATGCCTCATGCCGCTGCTGCTGCAGCGCCTGGGTCAGGCGCGCGCTGCGGAACAGGGAGGCGAGGTCCTCCAGCGCCGTGTCGAAGTCGTCGTTGACGATCAGGTAGTCGAACTCGGCGTAGTGGCTCATCTCCGCCACCGCCTCGGACAGGCGCCGTTCGATCACCTCGTCGGCGTCGGTGCCGCGTCCGCGCAGGCGCTGTTCCAGCACGTCGCGGCTCGGCGGCAGGACGAACACCGAGCGCGCCTCGGGCATCAGCCGGCGCACCTGTTCGGCACCCTGCCAGTCGATCTCGAGGATCACGTCCATGCCCTTGTCGAGCTGTTCCCGCACCCAGACCTGTGAGGTACCGTACTTGTTGCCGAACACCTCGGCATACTCGAGGAACTGCCCCTTCTCGATCTTGGCTTCGAACTGCTCGGCGGTGACGAAGTTGTAGTCGACGCCGTCGACCTCGCCTTCGCGCTTGCCGCGGGTGGTGTGTGAAACCGAGACCACGACCAGGGGATCGCGCTTGAGCAGCGCCTTGACCAGGCTGGTCTTGCCCGCCCCGGAGGGTGCGGAAACGATATAGAGGTGTCCGAGCTGTTTCATGCCGATCTCTTGCCATCACCTGAGCTGAACGGAGGCGGCATTCTAGCAGAAACCCGATGTCGATGCCGCACGCCAGCGTATGGTGCCGGATCGGGCCGGTGGTACCGCCCCTCATGGAGTTCGGTGCCACATTCCTCCGGTCGGTTGGCATGTGCGACCGAGGGCTCACCCCTTGAGTTCGTGCAGCAGCCGGTCGGGGATGGCGCCGCTCTCCTTGACCCGTTTGGTGACGATGTAGGTGTAGTAGCGCTTGAGGCCGATATCGGCGTTGAGCAGGCGGTCGACGAAGCGTTGATAGTCGTCGATGGAGGCGGCGACGACCTTGAGCAGGTAGTCGATGCCGCCGCCCAGCGCCCAGCACTCCAGCACCTCTGGCTGCGCCTGCATCTCGCGCTCGAAGCGGATGAAATCGATCGCCTGATGGCTGCTCAGTTCCGCCTGCATGAACACGATGGTGCGGTGGCTGATCTTCGACCAGTCGACACGTGCGCCGTAGCCCTCGATGACGCCGAGTTGCTCCAGATGCTGCAGCCGCTCCCAGCAGGGGGTCGGCGACAGGTTGACCCGTCGCGCCAGTTCGGTCTTGGTGATGCGTCCCTCCCGCTGCAGGATCGACAGCATCTGTATGTCGCGCTCGTCCAGTTTCACTCGCATGCGGTGTTCCGTCTCCTCCGCCTAGCTGTGGATAAGCGACCCGACTCCCTTCGCCGCGGCGATCCGCAGGACATGATCGGCGATGGCGGTATCCTGCACACCGGTGCCGGTCAGGTCGCAGACGCTGATCTGCCGCTCCGAGGTGCGTCCGGGGTGGCGTCCGGCACACAGCGCGGACAGCTCCGGCAGGTCGATGGTTTCGCTGACCGTACCGGCCTTGACCGCACTGCGCAGTTCGCCCCGCTCCAGCGATTGCTCGATGCGGTCCACGATCAGCAGGTCGGCATCGCCGAGGATAAGGGGGTCGAGTTCGTTCTTCACCGGCGCATCGGCGCCCATGGCGGTGATGTGCAGCCCCGGATGCAGCCACTCGGCGCGGATCACCGGCGTCCGTGCCGGGGTGGTGGTGATCACCACCTGCGATTCCGTCACCAGGTGTTCGGCGCTGCGGCTGACCTGCACCGGAATACCCAACCGCGTCGATTGCTCCTCGGCGTAGCGGGCCGCCTTGTCGGCATCTCGCCCCCAGACCAGCAGACGTTCGATGCTGCGCTCGAGCAGCAGCGCGTCCACCTGCAGCCGTGCCTGGACGCCGGTGCCGATCACCCCGGCGGTGTGCACCCGTTGCGGCGCCAGGAAACGCGCCGCCACACCGCCGGCGGCAGCGGTGCGCAGATCGGTCAGGTAACCGTTGTCGAGCAGTACCGCGGTGACGAGCCCGGTGTCGGCGCTGAGCACCACCATCAGGCCATTCAGGCTCGGCAACCCCTTGGCCGGATTGTCGAAGAACCCCGGGCTGACCTTGATCGCGAAATGCTCCAGGCCCGGCACCCAGGCGGTCTTGATATCCACCTCGCCGTTGACCGCCGGCAGATCCATGCTCAGTACCGGCGGCATCACCACGCCCGGCTCGGCCAGTCGGGCAAAGGCGGCGGCGATGACATCATGCAGTTCTGGCGTCAGTGTCACGCACCGACGCAGTTCGGATTCGGTCAGTATGCTGATCTCGGCCATGATCCACTCCTGCCTTGCGCGGTTGATCGGTCAGGGCGTCGCCCCCTGCCACACCGCGTGCGTGCCGTCGACGATCGCGGTGAAGCTGTCCATATCGACGTTGCGGCCGGAGACGATGATCGCCACCCGCCGCCCCAGCCCCGTGCCCAACTCGGCACGCCGTGTCGGTTCCAGCAGCAGCGCGGCACCCAGCGCACCGGCGCCCTCGGCCACCAGTTGCTCCTGCCGATACAGATGGCGCATGCTGCGGGCGATCTCGATCTCCTCGAGCAGTACCCGCTGGTCCATCAACGCCTGCACATGCCGGAAAGTGTAGCGGTTGTGCAGGCCGATGCCGCCGCCGAGCGAATCGGCCAGGGTCTCGAGTTCCTCCACCTCCACCGGCTTGCCGGCGTCGAGGCTGGCCGCCATCGCCGCGCCGCGCGCCGGGCTGACACCGATCACCCGGATGTCGGGCTTGATCGCCTTCGCCGCCAGCGCCACGCCGCTGAGCAGCCCGCCGCCGGACAGACCGATGATCAGCGTGTCCACCTCCGGCCACTCCTCGAGGATCTCCAGCCCGATGGTACCCTGGCCGGCGATGATATCGGCGTGATCGAAGGGCGGTATCTCGATCATCCCCTGCTGCGCAACCAACTGCTCGACCAGTTGCTGCGCCTCGTCCTGACTGCGGCCGTGGATGCGAATATCCGCGCCCATCGCCCGGATCGCCTCCACCTTGTTCTGCGGCACCAGCGACGACATGCAGACGGTCGCCTGCGCCCCCAGCTCTCGCGCCGCCCAGGCCAGCGCCCGGCCGTGGTTGCCGGTGGAGGCGCAGACCACGCCCCCGGCACGCTCTTCGGGGCTGAGATTGGCCAGCGCATTGACCGCCCCGCGCAGCTTGAACGCGCCGGTGGGCTGGGTGGTTTCCAGTTTCAGCCGCACCTCGGTCCGCTCGTCCGACAGGCTCAACGCCGGGATCAGCGGGGTGTGGGTGACCCGCCCGGCGATCGCCCGGCGGGCGCCATACACCCGAGCCAGATCGATTGGTTTCATGCCACCAGCCCCTTCTCGGCGGACATCAGTTTCAGCCGCTGCAGCGCCATCGCGATATGGCGACGGCGCAGGTTGCCCAGCGCCACCAGCTGTCCGCTTTCGATCAGTTGAATGGTTTCGCGGATCTCGTTGCAGAACAGCTCCGCTTCCATCGCGATCACCTCCTCGCGCATCAGATAGGGCCACATGCGCGACGAGCGATAGAACAGCATCGCCAGCACCTCGCGCAGGGCGCGGTTGCCGACCAGCTCCATCAGGGCTTCGAAAAACTCGATGTTCGCCTGTGCGAACAGCCGCCGCGGCGATTCCGCCTCGGCCACGGCGGAGGCCCGCGTCAGCGTGTCCCGCACCCGTTGCAGCAGCTCCGCCGTCGGCGGTTGCGGCGACATCAGCCCGAGTTGAGAGGCCAGCTCCATACGCAGTTCATAGACATCGCACAGGTAGCCGAAATCGATATCGGTGACCTGGGTGCCGACGCCGTGACGGATCTCCACCAACCCCTCCAGCTCCAGACGTCCGAGTACCCGCCGGATCGGCGTCCGGCTGACGCCGAACTCCTTGGCCAGAGCGACCTCGGACAGACGGGTCCCCGGCTCGTAGTCGAGCAGACAGATGCGACTGCGCAATGTCCGGTAGAGGCTGTCGAAGCGCTGCTCCGCACTGCTGCCGCTGTCCTCGGCGCCGCCGGCCGCGGCTTGTTCCGGTAAAGCGTTCATGGTTGCTGTGCCACCCCTATCGATTGTCAGGGCTCGATAATGCCCCAGTTCGTGGGACTCGACTATCGCTCGGCGCCACCTCGCGGAGCCGTTCGTTGGAACTCTTTGGCCCTCCTCAGGCCTTGGCAAAGGCCAGATCCCGCAGGAACAGCGCGATATCGGGGAAGAAGATCAGCGCCACCGCCACCAGCAGCAGGATCAACACAAAGGGCGGCGTACCGCGGATCACGTCGAAATAGGGCCGCTTGAACACCGCCATGGCGGTGAAAATATCGCAGCCGAACGGCGGCGTGGCCGAGCCGATCGCCACCTGCAGCGTGACGATGGTACCGACCAGCACCGGGTCCAGCCCGACCGACGCCACCACCGGGGCGAAGATCGGCACCAGAATCAGGATCACCACGATCGGGTCGACGAACATGCAGCCGATGAAGAAGGAGATCGAGATCACGAACAGCACGCCGATCGGTCCCATGTCGACGACACCGACGGCACCGAGCAGCTCCTGCGGGATACGGGCGAAGGAGATCACCCAGGAGAAGGCGGCGCCGGCGCCGATCAGGATGAACACCACGCCGGTGATCAGACCGGTGGACTTGGCGGTGTCATAGATATCGCGTGCGCTGATGGCACGGAACACGACGAACTCGAGCAGCAGCGCATAGAGCACGCAGACCGAGGCCGCTTCGGTGGGGCTGAAGATGCCGCCGTAGATACCGCCGACGATGATCACCGGGAAGCCCAGCGGCCAGACCGCCTGCTGTACCGCCCGCCCCCGTTCACGCCAGTTCGCCCTGGGTTCGGTGGGTACATCCTTGATCCGGGCATAGACCATGGCGTAGATCGAGAACAGCACCAGGATCAGCAGCCCCGGTCCGATGCCGGCGATAAACAGCTCGGCGATCGAGGTGTTGGAGACCACGCCGTAGATGATCATGCCGATGCTGGGCGGGATCAGGAAGGCGATATCGCTGGCGTTGACGATCAGCGCCAGCACGAAGCTGTCCTGGTAACCGGCCCGCAGCATGCGCGGACGCAACGGCGAGCCCACCGCCACCACGGTGGCCTGGGTCGAGCCGGAGACGGCGCCGAACAGGGTACAGGCGGTGGCGGTGCTGACCGCCAGGCCGCCCTTGATATGGCCGACAAAGCTCATCACCATGTCGATCAAGCGGTTGGCGGAGTGTCCGCGGGTCATGATATCGGCGGCGAAAATAAACATCGGCACGGCGACCAGCGAGGCCGGGCGGATGCCGGCCATGAACTGCTGCACCATGAAATCCATCTTGTCGATGCCGTCGAACAGCTCGTAGAAACCGATGAAGGCGCCGACGATCAGCGGAATCATCATCGGGAAGCCCAGCAACAGCAGGACGATCATAGTCAGGAAGATGGTAGCGGCCATCCGGTTCTCCTATAGCTCGACTTCCGTGTCGTCGTAGCCCTCGGGCACCCTGGTCGAGAGGTAGATCTCCTTCTCCACCAGGTTCTTGATCGCGGTCAGCGCGTACTGCACGCCGGTGACGGCGAACCCCACCGGCGCCCAGAGGTAGATCCAGTACACCGGGATCTGCAGCGCGGGCAGCACGCGGCCCGAGGTGGCCACCTTGTCGATATAACCGATGGAGAAGTAACAGAGCGCCAGCATGCACAGCGATGAGATCACCGCGATCGTCACCATGAACACCTTGCGTACCGGTGTCGGCAGCGCATCGTAGATCGCCGACATGCGGATATGACGACCGTGCCGCGCGGCGTAGCCAACCCCGGCAAAGGTGATCAGCACGATCAGGATGCGGTTCACCTCCTCGCTGAAGAACAGGCTCTCCTGGAACACGAAGCGGCCGATCACGTTGGCGATGGTGTTCAGCGCCATCAGCAGCACACCGGCGGCCAGGCCGACCGCCTCGAGGCGGCTGATGATGGAGTCGATAGTACCGAGAAAGCCGGGCAGGGCCGACTCATGCTCGTTCGGCGGGGACTGGTCAGTCATTACACTGCTCCCGGGTCGGACGCGCGGGGACACAGGGCCCCCGCGGGCATCCGACACCCGCTGATTACTGGCTAACCGCCTCGAGATCGGCCTTCATCTGGTCGAGAATCGCCTTGCCGCTGTCGCCGGTCATCTCGACGAACTTCTTCTCCACCTCGACCGCGGCGGCCTTGAACGGCGCACGCTCCTCTTCGGTCAGCACATTGACCTGTATCTCGGGCCTGGCCTCCTTGACCTTCTTCAACGACTCCAGGGTCAGCCCTTTCTGATACTCCAGAATGTATTCGAAGGCGGCCGCGCCGGCGTTCTGGACCAGCTCCTTGTCCTCGTCGCCGAGGCCGTCGTAGAACGCCTTGTTCGCCATCACCGCGGTGGTGAAGTTGCTGTGCCCGGCGAAGGTGATGACATCGGTCACCTCGTACATCTTGGTCGACTCGATCCAGAACACCGGGTTCTCCTGCCCCTGGATGATGTTGGTCTGCAGACCGCCGTACACCTCGCCCCAGGGCAGCGGTGTCGGCGTGGCGCCGAACGCCTTGTAGGTCTCCACCAGCAGCGGGTTGGTCATCACGCGGAACTTGACGCCGTTGAGATCGTCGGGCTGCTTGACCGGTTCCTGGGTGGTCATCGCCACCTCGCCCTCGGGGAACATCTTCAGCAGCTCCAGCCCCTGCTCGGCGTAGAGCGCCTTGAAGTCCTCGTTGATCGCCTTGCTGGTACGGAAGAATTCGCCCAGCGCCTCGGACTCGGCGGGCAGCAGATAGGGCACGAAGAACACCTGGGCTTCCGGAATCAGCGCCCCGGTAAAGCCGGGCGACTGGTCGACGAACTGCAGGATACCGGCCTGGGTCTGCTCCATGATATCGGCGGACTCGCCCAGGGTACCGTAGGGGAACAACTCCACTTCGTGGTCAGAGTTCTTCTCGATCTCCTCCTTGAACTTGGTCGCGTAGACACCCTGCACGTCGGTGAGCGCTTCCTCGAACGCATAACGCCAGGTATCGGCATGCGCCACGCCCGCGCTCATGACCAGACCGGCCAGGGCAGCGGCGAGATAGGTGGGAGTGAGTGTTTTCTTCATCATAAGTCCCTCTGTTTGAAGTGGTCGATGGTCTGGCCGCTCCGGAATCCGCACCGCGGGACACGGCGGCGTCCGAACGCCAGGCCCTTTTCAACATACAGTCTGAAACGGGGAATGCAATTCAGATGTATACATTTAAGCGATTTGGTACTACACGTTAGCCTTGAACATGGCACCCAAGACCGGAACCCGGCAGCACATGTGTACATCTTAGTCGAACCTTAAGAGCCTGTTTTGCGATCGATCGTAAAACAGGCTCTAAGAAAGGGGGCTTCTCGTGAAAGCAAGTCGTCTTCGTTTCGAGGTGGAGGAGTACCTGGCGCGGCAGGCCAAGACCCGCCGGGCGATGATCGAGCAGGGGATCGACCTGCTGGTGATCGCCGACCCCTCCAACATCTGCTGGCTCACCGGTTACGACGCCTGGTCGTTCTACGTCTACCAGTGCGTGGTGATCAGTGCCGACAGCGAGCTGTTCTGGTTCGGCCGCGGTATCGACGCCCCGGCGGCCCATATCACCACCAGTCTGCCGGACGCCGATATCGTCCACTACCCGGACCACTACGTGCATTCGGCCCAGGTTCACCCCACCGAATACCTGGCCCAGGTGCTCAAGCAGCGCCAACTGGACCGCTGTCGCATCGGCGCCGAGATGGACAACTATTACCAGACCTACCGCGGCATGCACCTGCTGATGGAGTGCCTGCCGGAGGCCGACTTCGTCGACGCCACGGCACTGGTGAACTGGCAGCGGGTGATCAAGTCGCCCACCGAGATCGCCTTCATGCGCCGCGCCGGACAGGTGATCGAAGCGGTGTACCAGCGGGTGCTGGCGGTGGCCGAGCCGGGGATCCGCAAGAACGATCTGATCGCCGAGATCCTGCACGCGGGCACGCGGGGCACGCCGGAGATCTACGGCGACTACGCCGCCATCCAGCCGCTGATCTCGTCGGGCAAGGAGGCCTGCGCCTGTCATCTGACCTGGGACGACAAGCCGCTGCAGAACAACAGCGGCATCTGCCTGGAGCTGGCCGGTGCTCACCACCGCTACCACTGCCCGGTCAGCCGCACCCTGCACTTCGGTCCGCCGCCGCGGAAATACCGCGATATCGAAGCGGTGATTCTGGACGCGATCGAGCTGGTGCTGGAGATGTGCCGCCCCGGCACCCGCAGCGGCGACATCGCCGAGGCCTTTACCCGCCATATCCGCAGCCACGGCTACGACAAGGACAACCGCTGCGGCTACTCCATCGGTCTGAGCTACCCGCCGGACTGGGGCGAGCGCACCGTCAACCTGAGGGATATCGACGACACCCCGCTCGAGGAGGGGATGTGTTTCCACTTCATGCCCGGCATGTGGTTCGAGGACTGGGGCTTCGAGATCACCGAAAGCCTGACCGTCACGCCCGAGGGCGGGCAGGTGCTCTCCCACGTGCCGCGCCATCTGTTCGTCAAATAGGAGCTTCAGCCGTTCTTAAGATAGGAGCTTCAGCTGTTCTTAAGATAGGAGTCATCTCATGCGACCCAACCCGATCACCCCCACCGTCGACTTCGACCGCGACGGCATCCAGCACGGCTTCCTGCGCCTGCCCTACTCCCGCGACGATTCCGCCTGGGGCGCGGTGATGATCCCGATCACCCAATTCAAAAACGGCGACGGCCCCTGCGCGCTGCTCACCGGCGGCAACCACGGCGACGAGTACGAGGGGCCGATCGCGCTGTTCGATCTGGCCGGCCGCGATCGGCTCGACGATATTCGCGGCCGCGTCATCATCGTCCCGGCGATGAACTACCCGGCGTTCCGGGCCGGCACCCGGGTCTCGCCGATCGATCGCTTGAACCTGAACCGGATCTTCCCCGGCCGCCCCGACGGCAGCGTGACCGAAGTGATCGCCGACTACTTCTCCCGCACCCTGGTGCCGCAGGCCGACCATGTGTTGGATATCCACTCCGGCGGCAGGACGCTCGACTTCCTGCCCTTCTCCGCCTCGCACATTCTCGACGACAAGCAGCAACAGCAACGCTGCGAAGCCGCCGCCAGGGCGTTCGCGGCGCCCTACCGGGTGCAGATGCTGGAGCTCGACGCCGCCGGTCTGTACGACACCCAGGTCGAGGCGAGCGGCAAGGTGTTCGTCACCACCGAACTCGGCGGCGGCGGCAGCAGCACGCCCGAGCGCGTGCGGATCGCCACACGGTAGCAAGGAGCAGCGTCTACGTGCCCTGAGCACGCCCGAGCGCGTGCGGATCGCCAAGCGGGGTGTGGATAACTTCCTGATCCACGCCGGTATCCTCGACCGCGAGCCGCACCTGCCGGACACGGAAACCCTCTGTCTGGATATGCCCGACATGCGCTCCTACCTGTTCAGCGAGCATGCCGGGCTGGTGGAACCCTGCGTCGGCCTGGGCGACCTGGTGCGCGAGGGGGAGCCGATGGCGCGTATCCACCCGATCGAGCGCACCGCACTGCCCCCGCACGAGTACCGCGCCCCGCGCGACGGCATGGTGATCGCCCGCCATCTGCCCTCGCTGGTCCAGGTGGGGGACTGCCTCAATGTGATCGGGGAGGTTTTGTGATGTGGCACCGCGCTATCGAGGGGCGGTCCTGCCTCTTCTGGCCGACCGTCTGCCGCCAGGACGGCGGCAGTCGAGCCCCCATGGATGGGTTTACGGCGTGTCGGACAGAAGAGGCAGGACCGGCCCGTACCATCAACAGACGACTCACGGCCCTGTCGCCAAGAGACCCTCTCTCCCGGTCCCCATGAAAAAAGAGGATCTCTCCCCAACAGGGCCTCAGTTCAGAAAACCTCTCCCGCCGATCCGGCCCACACTGAGGGTAAGCGACTACCGACGGGAGGGCCCGACATGCAATCGATGCAGAAACGCCATGCTCGCGATCCGCATCTGGATCGGCTCGACGATCCGACACTGCTGCGCGAATTCGCCTACATCAACGGCGAGTGGTGCGCGGGCGACGCCGATGCACTGATCGACGTGCACAACCCGGCCGACGGCAGCTGGATCGGCGCCGTTGCCGCGCTCAGCGCCGACCAGAGTCGCGGCGCGGTGCGCGCCGCCCAGGACGCGTTCGCCGACTGGTCGCTGCGCCTGCCGCAGGAGCGCGGCCGCATCCTGCACCGCTGGTTCGAACTGATGCAAAAACACCGCGAAGATCTGGCGCTGCTGATGACGCTGGAGCAGGGCAAGCCGATCTCCGAAGCGCGCGGCGAGATCGACTACGCCGCCTCCTTCCTCGAATACTTCGCCGAGGAGGGCAAGCGCCTCAACATCGAGAGCGTGATGTCGCATCTGGAGCGGGCCGAGGTCGAACTCTGGCGCGAGCCGGTCGGCGTGGCCGGGCTGATCACGCCGTGGAACTTCCCCTCCGCGATGCTGACCCGCAAGGCCGGTGCGGCGCTGGCCGCCGGTTGCACGGTGGTCGCCCACCCCTCCGTCGAGACCCCCTTCTCGGCCCTGGCACTGGCCGAACTGGCCGAGCGCGCCGGCATGCCCGCCGGGGTGTTCAACGTACTCACCGGCGAGGCGCGCACCGTCGTCGCGCCCTGGACGGTGATGCCGGAGGTGCGCGCCCTCTCCTTCACCGGCTCCACCGAGATCGGTCGCCTGCTCTACCGCCAGAGCGCCGACACCGTGAAACGGCTGGTGCTGGAGCTGGGCGGTCACGCTCCCTTCCTGGTGTTCGCCGATGCCGACCTCGACCACGCCGTCGACTGCGCCATCGACGCCAAGTTCGCCACCTCCGGCCAGGACTGCCTGGCCGCCAACCGGATTCTGGTGGAACGGCCGGTATACGACACCTTCTGCCGCCTCTTCGCCGAGCGGAGCGCCGCGCTGACGATCGGCCCCGGCATCGACGACCCGCGGATCGGCCCGCTGATGAACGAGAGCGCGATCGCCAAGCAGGAGGAGCAGGTCGCCGATGCCCTCGCCCACGGCGCACGTCTGCTCACCGGCGGCGCGCGCCATCCGGCCGGTCCGCTGTTCTTCCAGCCCACGGTGCTGGCCGATGTCCCGGCCGAGGCGGCGATCTTCCGCGAGGAGACCTTCGGCCCGGTCGCCGCCATCGCCCCGTTCGACAGCGAAGCGGAGGCGATCCAGCGGGCCAACGACACCGAGTACGGTCTGGTCAGCTACCTGCATACCGACAGTGCCCACCGCATCTACCGCCTGACCCGGGCACTGCAGTACGGCATGGTCGCGGTCAACCGCACCAAGGTGACCGGCGCGCCGATCCCGTTCGGCGGCATGAAACAGTCCGGCATCGGCCGCGAAGGCGCACGCCTCGGGCTCGAAGCCTTTACCGAAGTGAAATATGTCTGTCGCGACTATTGATGACGAGCGCTAATGACGAGCAGGAGGTACACCATGACCGATAACAAAACCCTGGAAAGCTGGGACCGCGACCACTTCTTCCACCCCTCCACCCACCTGGCCGACTTCGCGCGCGGGCAGATGCCCAACCGGGTGGTCAGCGGCGGCGAAGGGGTGTTCATCGAGGATCGCAACGGCAATCGGCTGCTCGACGCCTTCGCCGGACTCTACTGCGTCAACGTCGGCTACGGTCGACAGAAGGTGATCGACGCCATCGCCCGACAGGCCAACGAACTGGCCTACTACCACGCCTACGTCGGCCACGGTACCGAGGCGTCGATCACGCTGTCGAAGATGATCCTGGACCGCGCACCGGCGCACATGTCCAGGGTCTACTACGGCCTGTCCGGCTCCGACGCCAACGAGACCAACATCAAGCTGGTCTGGTACTACAACAACGTGCTCGGTCGGCCGCGCAAGAAGAAGATCATCTCGCGCTGGCGCGGCTACCACGGCTCGGGCCTGATGAGCGGCTCGCTGACCGGGCTGAAGCTGTTCCACGACCAGTTCGACCTGCCGCTGAGCCAGGTGGTGCACACCGAAGCGCCCTACTACTACCTGCGCGACGACAACGACATGAGCGAGGAGCAGTTCTCCGCCTACTGCGCCTACGAGCTGGAAAAGCTGATCCTGCGCGAGGGTGCCGACACCGTCGCCGCCTTCATCGGCGAACCGGCGCTGGGCACCGGCGGCCTGGTGCCGCCGCCCAAGGGCTACTGGCAGGCGATCCAGCCAGTGCTGGAGCGGCACGACATCCTGCTGATCGCCGACGAGGTGGTCACCGGCTTCGGCCGCCTGGGCAGCCTGTTCGGTTCGGATCACTACGGCCTCAAGCCCGACCTGATCACCATCGCCAAGGGACTGACCTCCGCCTACGCGCCGCTGTCCGGCTCCATCGTCTCCGACCGGGTCTGGCAGGTGCTGGAGCAGGGCGCCGACCGCTTCGGCGTGTTCGGTCACGGCTGGACCTACTCCGCCCACCCGATCGGCGCCGCCGCCGGCATCGCCAGCCTGGAACTGGTCGACGAACTGGGCCTGGTCGCCAACGCCGCCGAAACCGGCGCCTACTTCAAGCAGGCGCTGCGCGATGCCATCGGCGATCACCCCCATGTCGGTGAGGTGCGCGGCGAAGGGCTGCTCTGCGCCGTGGAGTTCGTCGAGGATCGGACAAACCGCAAGCGCTACGACCCGCTCGGCAGCGTCGGCGGCAAGCTGGCGGCGGCGCTGCTCAAGCGCGGCGTGATCGCCCGCGCCATGCCGCAGGGCGATATCCTCGGCTTCGCGCCGCCGCTGTGCATCAGCCGCGACGAGTGCGACCAGGTGGTCGCGGCGCTACGGGATGCGGTGACCGAGGTACTCGGGTAAGCTCTCGGCAGCATTGATCTTCAGGGGGCACGGAGCGCCCCCGCTGCCACAGGAGCCACCGATGCGGATACCGCTGATCGCCGATATTGACCCCGTTGAACAGACGCTCTGGCTGCAGAGCCTGAATGCCGCGCTGCCGGAGCTGGAGATCCAGCCGTCGCCGCGGTTCGGCGATGCCGAGGCCCGCGAGCCGACCTTTGCCATCGTCGCCAACCCCAGACCCGAGGAGCTGCGCCGCTTCCCCAACCTGGTCTGGGTGCAGAGCCTCTGGGCCGGGGTGGAGAAGATGGTGCGGATGCCGGAGCTGGAGCGGATCGCCATCGTGCGGATGCAGGACCCGGAACTGGCGCGGGTGATGGCCGAGGCGGTGCTGGCCTGGACCCTCTACCTGCACCGGGAGATGCCCGCCTACGCCCGGCAACAGCGGGACAGGGTCTGGCACCAGCGCCCCTATACCCCGCCGTCACAGCGCCGCGTCGGCGTGCTCGGCAGCGGCAATCTGGGCCAGGCCGCGATCCGCTCGCTGCAGGCCAACGGCTTCGACCTCTGCACCTGGAGCCGCTCGCCGCACAGGATAGAGGGGGTAACCCACTTCGCCGGTATCGAGCAGCTCGATGCGATGCTGGGCCGCTGCGACATCCTGGTGATGCTGCTGCCGCTGACCCCATCCACCCGTCACCTGCTCGACGGCGAACGCCTGGACCGGTGCAAGCCCGGCGCCGCTCTGATCAACTTCGCCCGCGCCCCGATCGTCGACTATGACGCCCTGGTGCAGCGGCTCGACAGCGGTGCCCTGAGCCATGCCGTGCTCGACGTGTTCGAACAGGAGCCGCTGCCGGCGGACAGCCCGCTCTGGGCACATCCGTCGATCACCCTGCTGCCGCATATCTCCGGCCCCACCGATGTCGGCAGCGCCGGCCGCATCGTGCAGGCCAACGTGCGCCGCTACCTGGCCGACGGCAGCCTTCCAGAGGCGGTGGATTACCGCCGCGGATACTGATCTTCGATAGGTTCGGCGCTAGAATAGCGCCCTCTTCAACCCCTGTTTGTTTCGAGGTCAGTATGCCCAAGGCATCCGAACTTAAGCGCGGCCAGGTCGTCGATATCGACGGCAAGCTGATGATGGCCCAGAGTATCGACGTCCGTAACCCCACCGCACGCGGCGCATCGACGCTGTACCGCGTCCGTTTCAGCCAGATTCCGGGCGGCGGCAAGCATGAAGCCACCTACGTCGGCGACGACATCCTCAAGGACGTGGCGCTGGAGCGGCGCAAGGCCTCCTACCTCTATCGCGAGGACGATCTGTACTACTTCATGGACTCCGAGGACTACAGCCAATACGGCATCAACGGCTCGGTGATCGAGGATCAGTTGCCGTTCCTGATCGAGAACATGGAGGGGATCATGCTGTCGCTGGTGGACGGCAATGCAATCGCCATCCAGCTGCCGCCGATCGTGGTGATGGAGATCGTCGAAACCGTGCCCGGCATGAAGGCCGCCAGCGCCACCGGCCGCACCAAGGCGGCGAAGTTCGCCAACGGCCTGGAGCTGCAGGTACCCGAATATCTGGAAGCGGGCGAGAAGGTGAAGATCAACACCGAGACCGGCAAGTTCAGTTCCCGGGCCTAACGGCACCCTACGTACAAAAACGTTGCCGAATGGAATCGGTTGATATTTTGCCTTAAAGAATCAGTGGATTAGGTCGCTATATGTTTTTAACCGTTCCCGCCCGGAGGCGACCTCGGGGCGAAACGGTGTACATCGACATAGAACGACAAGGCGCACCAAGGGATGAACCGATCAGTCGAGGTCTTGCAACACAAGCGGAATACACGCAACACGCTGATACCGCAGGAACTGTTCTGGCCTTTGCTGATCGGGCTCGGTTACTTCTACACCGCCGTGGCCGGCCTCTCGCTGAGCCCGCAGGCCGGCGATGCGCCCAGCTTCTGGTTCGCCAACGCCGTCGCCATGTTCATTCTGCTCTCCCGCCCGATCGCCGGCTGGCCGGTTCTGATGCTGACGACGGCGTTGGCGGCCCTCTGTGCCCCGCTGTTTATCGGCGTCGACAGTGTCGCGGCACTGACCGCGCTGCCCGCCCACCTGAGCGAACTGCTCGTGGGTGCACTGCTGTTGAAACGCTACTGTCGACCTGAACCCTGTATCACCCAGGTCGAGCAGTTCCTTCGCGGTATCGTCTGCGGCTGTCTGATACCGGCGGCGACCGGCGCCGGTCTGCTGTTCCTCATGCCCGCGGCAGCGGATGCGGCCGTACCGGATTCGCCCTGGCTGTACTGGTTCCAGGGCCACGCCCTCGGCAGCGCCGCGATCCTGCCGCTGGGTGTACTGCTGCTGGCCCGCGGCCCGGATCCGCTCTATGCCCTGTTGAGGCAACCCTACACGATGCTGGCCTTGGTCGCGGTGTGGGTACTCTCCGGCCACGCCCCGTTGCATCTCGAATACCCTTTCATCTACCTCTCCGCCACTCTGGTCCTGGTCGCGATCAGCGGCCAGTTCGCCGCGACCGCGATCGCGATACTGGGCTGCGCCGTGATTCTTGGCTGGTTGATCGCGACCGGATCTCTACCCCAGCCCTTTACCGGCGAGGGCAACCTCTCGGCCACTTTCTGCCCGGCCTTGGTGCTGACCCTGCTGCCGCCGATCCTGCTCGCCTGCGTGCTGGAACAGCTCAAGCTCAGTTCCTCCCGGATGGCGACCGATGTCACCGAGTCGCGTGAACTGGCGGAAAAAATGGCCTATATGGCCCACCACGACGTGCTCACCGACCTGCCCAACCGCATGCTGTTTGCCGATCGTCTGGCGCACGCCTGCGCCGCCGGCCAACGCCGGGACCATCGCTTCGCCGTGGTGTTCATGGATCTGGATCACTTCAAGCGTGTCAACGACTCGCTCGGTCACGGCAACGGCGACAAGCTGCTGTGCGAAGTGGCCCGGCGCCTGACCTCCACGCTGCGCGCCGGCGATACCGTCTGCCGTCTCGGCGGCGACGAATTCGTACTGCTGCTCGAGGATGTCGACTCCGGCGAAAAGGCGGTACGGATCGCGCGCAAGATCATCGACGGCCTGAGCGCCCCCTGCCGGCTCGACGACACCGAGGTGGTGATCACGGCCAGCTTCGGTGCCGCCCTCTATCCCCAGGACGGCCAGGACGCGGACAGCCTGATGAAACACGCCGATGCCGCCATGTACCGCTCCAAGCGCGACGGCCGCAACTGTGTCCACCTGTTCTCGCGCCGGGACGATGACGCGGCACTAGCCCGGTTGACGCTGGAGAACGATATCCGCCATGCGATCCAGAACCGGGAGTTCGTGCTCCACTACCAGCCGATCGTCGACGCCGAGTCGCGTCGTATCCTGTCGGTGGAGGCGCTGGTGCGCTGGCATCGTCCCGGCCGGGGTTTCATGCCGCCGGACCTGTTCATTCCGGTAGCGGAGGAGTCCGGCCTGATCCTGCCCCTGGGCGAGCAGTTGCTGGAACAGGCCTGCGAGCAGGTGCTGCGCTGGCGCGGCACCGAGCTTGAACGGGTGACGGTCGCGGTCAACGCCTCGGCCCTGCAGCTCAAGAACCTGGCCTTCGTGCACACCGTCGAGCAGACCCTGAGCCGCTACGATATCGACGGCCGGCAGATCGAACTGGAGATCACCGAATCGACGCTGATGGCGGACCCGGAGACGATTCTGCAGACGCTGCAGCAGCTCAAGATGCTGCGCCTGAGCATCGCGATCGACGACTTCGGCACCGGCTACTCCAGCCTGGGTTACCTGAAACGCTTCCCGGTGGATACGATCAAGATCGACCGCACCTTCATCCGCGATCTGGAGCAGGACAGCAACGACCGGGCGCTGATCCGTGCGATCCTCGCCATGTCGCAAAGCCTCGGCCTGGGCGTCATCGCCGAAGGGGTGGAAACCGAGGGCCAGGCCGACATCCTCGCCCGCATGGGCTGCCCGCGGCTACAGGGTTACCTGTTCTCGAAACCCATCGATGCCGAGCAACTGCTCGACTTCGTGCGCCGACACTCCATGCCCTGCGTCTGATCGTTTCGGACCCCGTATCGGGTTAGATCACCCTTTCAGGTTCCAGCCATGTCGGGCAGCCAGCCGCCGAAACTCGCGCCACCACTGCCGGGCTCGTGCCGCATCCATCGCGCCCTCGACGACGCCATAGCGCTGCCGGTTGAAGGCCTCGTCGACCAACGGCAGCAGTTCGCCAAGCCAGGGGAAATCCTGCCCGAGGCGAGCCAGCCAGGCACTGGCCGTCTCATGTCGTAGACGTCGCTGCGACCGATACCCCATCCAGCGCTCCAGCGCCGCGAACAGGTGGATCACCGCCGCGTCCGGCTCACGTGCCAACCGGGCCGCCAGCCGTCGCTCCAGCCACCGGTCCCGAATCGCCCGGCGGTAGTACCACAACAGGAACAGCGACAGCAGGAGCAGCAGTCCGGCGCCGGCCACCAGCATCTGTATCGCCGGCGAGGCCTGCTCCAGTGCCACGACCAGTTCCAGCACCCACTTGAGACAATACAGCCCCAGTCGCTCGGTCAGGCTCAGATCGTCCCGCTTCAGGCTCTGCTTGACGTAATCCAGCGCCCGCTCCGCCCAACTGCCGGGTTCGACCCCCGGCTCGTCGTTGACGGCGAACACCACCCAGCCCTGACCCGGCAGGTAGATCTCGCTCCAGATCGACGCGTGCTCGCCGGTGACGTCCCAGACCCCGGTCAACGGGTTCTGCAGGTCCGAGCTGTAGCCGGCGGCGATGCGCGCGGGCACCCCCTCGCAGCGCATCATCAACACCATCAGGCTCAGCTTCTGCGCCCTGGTCAGGCCATCCCCCGAGAACCGCTGCGGATCCAGCCAGTCCCGGGACAGCGGCTCCGGCGCCAAGGCCGAGGCCGCCCCGGCCACCTCATGCAGCAGGTGATGCTCGACTTGATTGGCCACGGCCAGGGGCTCGCGCCCGTATGCGAGCTCCTGGCTCAACGCGCACAGGGGCGGCGCCTCCTCCGGCAACTGCAACCAATCGGCGCCCGCAGCCTCGCCGGGAAACAGTCGACGGCCGTCGACCCGGCTCCGGGCCGACAGCACCTCGTACCTGAGCCCCGGCTCCAGCCTGCCCGGCAGATAGACGTTGTCCTGGGCATCGATGCGCAATACCGTCGCGGGCAGTTCGATGCGGTACGCATAGGGGGACAGCGGCAACGCCCCGTCCATCGCCGCCACCACTTCGATGCGCTGCAGGCGTGGCTCGCTGTCTCTCGGTGCCTCGCGGCTGAATACACCGTCGTTCAGGCGGTAAAAACGGTCGCCGGCGGCCGGATGCGAGCGGCTCCAGGTCGAACCGTCGAAGCGATCGAACACCAGGGTACGCAACAAGGGGGGGCCGTCTCCCTCCACCCGCAGCAGCAACCGGGGGGGCGGCGGCTCACCGGCCTGGCCTATCGTCAATGCGGATTCCCGCGCCGCCGCCGAGCCGCCGTTGCCATCCGCCCCGCCTCTGCCGGCGCCGGCCGGCCCGGAACCGCCCTGCCCGGAGCCGCCGCCCCCCGAACGCCCGGATTGTCTATCGGCCAGGCTCTCCCACAGGCGATCGGAGTAGCGCAGCTCCGCCCCCTGCGGCAGCAACTCGTAGCGGGGCGGTTCGGGCTGGGGCAGCACCTTGTAGAGCAGCGCGGACAGCAGCAGGATGGTGACGAACACCGGCACCGCCGCCAGCGTGCTGCCCACGCCCCGGTACTGCGCCACCTGCTGCCGCACCTGCGATAGCTGCAACTGCATCAAGACCAGTACCACGCTGAACAGATAGAGCACCAACCAGAGCGTGGCGCTCTCCCGCTGCACCACCGCGTATAACATCAGGCCGATCGAGGCCAGGATCAGCATGAACACCTCGCGGCGACTGGCCAGGGTGAAGCTCATCGCCGGTAGCAGGAACACCACCAACACCAGCAGGGCGCTGAGCAACCACCCCTTCAACAGCGTCAGCAGTGCGAACAGCACTCCGGCGCCGACGCTGATCCCCCGCATCGCCCGCATCGCCCGCATCCAGCGCTGCGGCTGCCGGTTGTAGCGATAACCGCCGAACAGCGCAAAAGCCGACACCAGGCTGAAGAACAGCGCCACGATAACGTTCTGCGCCCAGCCCAGCAGCGCCAACGTCAGCATGATCCAGAGCGCAACAAAAACACCGCCGGTCAGTCCGTTCATGCGCCGAACACCTCCGACAGGTCGGCCCCGCGACGCACCCAGTAGAGATCATCGGACAGCGGGCCGGAGGCGTTTTCCGCCTGTTGCGCACGGGGGGTACGGAAGCTGACCGCATCGAACAGCACCCTCAGCGGCAACTGATCGATCCGCCGGCTCGGCAGCGGCGTACCGGGCAGCTGCTCCGCGGAGTCGAGGGTATGAAAGAGCAGCAGGCGCCCCTGTCGACCGGCCAGCGCGGCAGCCTGCTCCACGGCCTGCTCATAGGGCAGTCGGCACTCCGCCTCCACCTCGGACAGATACTCGAGCAGATGGCGATAGTGCTGCCATCCGGAGTCCGGCGCCAGCCAGCGGGAGCCGGACGGCTGCAGGCAGAACAGACCGACCCGGTGTCCGTTTTCGGTGGCGTAACGCGCCAGCGAGGCGGCGATGCGCACCGCGTATTCGAAACAGCTCTCCCGTCCGCTCCCCACGTTCGCATCCGGATGGGTGTCGAGCACGACCACCAGCTCCACGTTCTCGATCTGCTCGTACTCCCGCACGATCCACTCGCCGCGCCGCGCCGACGCCCGCCAATGGATGTGGCGCATGCTGTCGCCGCGGCGATACTCCCTGACCCCGGCGAACACATCCTGCCCCCGGCTCACCGGGCCGACCTGGTGGCTGTCGGTGGGAAAGCCGCCGCGGCCGAAGAGCGGCATACCGGCGATGGGAAAGGTGCTGGGCAACACGCGGATCTCGGTCAGGCTATCCTCCAGCCGGGTGCCGACGCTGAGCAGCGCCAGCGGAAACTCGGAGCGCACCACCAGCGGGCCGATGCCGTGCACGCCGCGTCGTTCGCAGCGGATGCGGTAGCTGAACCGCTGAGCGCCGGACAGCCGCGCGATCAACACCGCGTAGTCCGGCTGCTCGAGAAAGGGCATCAGATCGCGTACCTGCAGCATGTAGCGGGCGAAGAAACCGCGTGACGCCAGACTCAGCGTCACCTCGATCTCGTCGCCCTCGTGGCTCTCCTCGGGCAGTTGTCGACTGACGCTGACCCCGCGGATATTGCGACGGGGCAACCAGTAGCCCGCGATCAGGGTCGCGACCAGCAGCACACCGAACTGGTAGAGACGTGTCTCGCCGGTGTTGTAGGCAGCCAGCAGTACCCCCAGTGTCAGCATCCCCAGCCAAAACCCCGGGTTGCTCAGCACCCGGCGCAGGGCTGCCGGGTTCACAGCTTCTGCGCCTCGGTCAGTACCGGCGGCTCGACCTGCTCGATCAGGGCACGAACCAGATCCTCCTCGCGCAACTTTTTCATCCGTGCCGGCTGGCTCAGGATCAGCCTGTGCGCCAGCACCGGCACCGCCACCTTGGCCACCTGATCGGGGGTTACGTAATCCAGACCGTCGATCAGCGCCGCCGCGCGCGCCGCCTTCATCAGAGCCAGCGCGCCACGCGGACTGGCGCCGAGTGCGATGTCGGCATGCTCGCGGCTGGCGCGCACCAGATCGGCGATATAGCCCAGCACCAGGTCATCGATATGCACCTGCTCCGCCGCCTGTTGCAAGCGGCGCAGTTCGTCGATGCCGATCACCGGCTTCAGGCTGTCGATCGGATGTCCCGACGCCTGCTGCTGCAGAATCCGGATCTCGGACTCGCGGTTCGGGTAGCCCATCGACAGGCGCATGAAGAAACGGTCCAGCTGCGCCTCCGGCAGCGGGTAGGTGCCGTGATACTCCACCGGATTCTGCGTGGCGATCACCATGAACACCTCGGGCAGTGCCCGGGTCACCCCTTCCACGGTGACCTGAGACTCGGCCATGCATTCGAGCAGGCTGGACTGGGTGCGCGGCGACGTGCGGTTGATCTCGTCGGCCAGCAGCACGTTGCAGAACACGGGCCCCTGCACGAACTCGAAACGGTGTTCCTGCTGGTTGAAGATCGACACGCCGGTAATGTCCGAAGGCATCAGGTCCGGCGTGCACTGAATACGGCGGAAGTCGAGGTCGATGCTGCGGGTCAGCGCCCGCGCCAGCATGGTCTTGCCCAGCCCGGGCACGTCCTCGATCAGCAGGTGACCACGGCAGATCAGCGTGATCAGACTGAGGGTCAGGGTACGGTGCTTGCCGACGATGGCTCGTGCCATATTGTCGTGCAGCGATTTGAACAGCTTGCGGGTGTCGCTCATCCCGGTCCTCCTCTTCGCGCCATGTGGAGCGGAACAGGAGGTCGGCTGCTCAAGGGAGAGAGATGACGAATAACCATCCCTGTACGCCGCCGGCGGAACCTCCTGTTCCTGTAGCGAGAGTATGCGCTGAATAATGGTCAGTCAATCGCACCATCGGGTTAGAATGACGTTCACAGCCTTCAGCAACCCGAAAACGGAATCGAGACAGGAGACTCAAGATGCGTTGCCACGAAGTGGATTACGAGATCATCGGCGCCGAGATGCAGCTGGTCGAGGTGGAGCTGGACCCGGGCGAGACGGTGATCGCCGAAGCGGGTTCCATGACCTACATGGAGCAGGATATCGATTTCGAAACCAAGATGGGCGACGGCTCCAACCCCGACGAGGGGGTCATGGGCAAGCTGTTCTCCGTCGGCAAGCGGATGTTCACCGGCGAGTCGATCTTCACCACCCATTTCACCAACCGCGGCTCGCGCAAGCGCCGCGTCGCCTTTGCCGCCCCCTACCCCGGCAATATCGTCCCGCTCAACATGGCCGAACTGGGGCAGAAAATCACCTGCCAGAAGGACGCCTTCCTCTGCGCCGCGCTGGGCACCAAGGTCAGCATCGCCTTCAACCGCCGCATCGGCTCCGGCCTGTTCGGCGGCGAAGGCTTTATCCTGCAGACCCTGGAGGGCGACGGCATGGCCTTTATCCAGGCCGGCGGCACCGTGGTGCCGAAGAAGCTCGACGGCGAGACGCTGCGCGTGGATACCGGCTGTCTGGTCGGCTTCACCGAGGGTATCGACTACGACATCCAGCGCGCCGGCAACCTGAAATCGATGATCTTCGGCGGCGAGGGGCTGTTCCTGGCCACCCTGAGCGGCACCGGCACGGTCTGGCTGCAGAGCCTGCCGTTCTCGCGCATGGCCGACCGCATCATCGCCTCGGCGCCCGGTTCGGGCGGCAATGACAAGGGCGAAGGATCGGTACTGGGCGGTCTCGGGCGCCTGATCGACGGCGACCGCTGACCAAGAGGGTTAGCGTCGCCGCCGGGGGATAAGCCGTATCGTCCGGGTCGACCTGAACAGCTGCTTTTGGACGCTGGTCGGTTCCGGTTGTGCATACGGTGAGATAACGTAATGGAGAATTGGCATCCCCGGCAGCGTTACTCAGTCTCCTCCACGCATCGGTGTTCGTGCCGAAAAGTGTTTCATTTGCTTCTAAAGTCATTGGCATCCACAGATTTAAACCCACACTCTATTTTCGAAACCCGAAGACATAGATCATCCCACCGCTGGCCAGCACTATTCCGGTGATTTCGATTAGGCTGGGTACTTCCGATAGGACGAAGATCCCCAGCACGGAAGCTATACAAGGGACCAGACTTCCAAAGATGGAGCCACGGGTTGCACCAAGCACTGTCACAGCCTTCGTATAGAATATCAGGCCCAGAATTGCGGCAAACACGCCTTGGAACAGGGATTGGAAAACAATTTCGGAAATGGGTGCGGCGAGGATTCCGGGGGTTCCCCAAATGAAATATAGAGGTAGATAGAGCAGCATGGAAATAACGGATACCAGAGCCGTGGCCTGGAAGGCATCCACGTCCCATGCACGCGAAGCAATTGTATAGACCCCCCAAAATGCTCCGGCTCCAATGAACAGCAGGTCTCCCAGCCAGACCTGTCCACCGCTGTCAGATATGCTTTGCCACCCCGAAAGGGCTGCCCCTGCCATGATTACAAAAATCCCGGTCAGTACCGCTTTTTCCGGCCTGTCACGAAGGACGAACCAGCCGCCAATTGTGGAAACTGCAATCATCGCGCTGGGGATGAGAACACCGGCATGTCCGGCAGGGGCATATGCCAATCCGGTGATTCCCAGAAGTACGTGGGGAATACCTTGACCCAATGTCAGGACCAGGATTTGTGGCAGGCCAAGCGTTCCCGCTCCGTTCTTTAGAACAAAGGGCAGCAAAATCAATCCGGCCACCATGAAGCGTAAGGCTGCAATGTCATAGGGAGACAGCGTTTCCTGAACCCCAAAACGGGAAAGAACGGGCCAGGATCCCCAGATAAGCGCAGATAAAAATCCAAAGAACACTGCTCCGGATAGTGCTTTTCTGTCAATTATATGTGCGCTTATCATGGCTTGTCTTTCTCTATATCCCGCCGTGGCAGGATAGTTGTCGTGTGATAAGATGGCCATCCCTTACATCATATATGGAATTAGTGGCCATGACCGTAGGCATGTCCCGGTTAAACGGATTTCCCGGATGGTAGCCAACAACTTTTAGCGCAACGTTTTTATCCCGGCGGTAAGCTGGCATAAACTCTATCATCCCCATCTCCGGAGTCTCATAAACAAATCCTGTGCGCGGCTGTACTTCAACCTGGCCGTCACCAAAGAGATTGAGGGCATCACGCAATCTTG
>Ga0214472_10000174_pt1 | contig 87790 bp, 78 predicted proteins | sample RVTome_6_FD_207662 | JGI IMG/M metagenome (GOLD analysis project Ga0214472, IMG submission 207662) | Soil microbial communities from uranium-contaminated site in the Upper Colorado River Basin, Wyoming, United States - RVT140D175 | ecosystem: Environmental > Terrestrial > Soil > Contaminated >... | reverse complement strand
ATACTCCCTCTGGGCCTTGATGATGAGGAATATGCGCTCGACCTCGTCCTTATCGTCAAGCACCTTGTAGAGAGCTTGCTTAATGACCCGCTCTTTAGGCTCCACACCGCGCCAGCCGTCGGGGCTGCTTCCTTTCACGGCCTGGTCCAAGCGGATTGCAAGCTCTTCATTATTCTCAAGGTTGTTGTAAAGCGCCCTCTTGCCAGGCGTATCGAGTTTTTTAGGCGTGTCTTCGGACGTACCAGCGTCGAGCCGTTTTACAAGGTCGGCAATCTGCCTGAGATATTCCTCGTACTTTATCGCCTTCTTCCGCCGATTTCTGATGATCTCAGCAAGCAGGGTGGAAATCCGGTCATAGAAGGCCGGATCGTTCAAATGCCCCTTGATGATCTTCTTGCGGACATTGTTTTCGATCGTTTCGGCGACCGCGTCCTTGTTTCCTTTCAACCTGCCGAGTTTTGAGGCGATCGCATCTGCAATGCCCGTTTTCACGATCAGGTCGAGCAGACTTACATCGTCGAAGGGCGAGATTTTGCGCGGTTCGTCGGCCTCGATATAGGTGTCGATGAGGTGGCGCATGTCCGCCTCGTAAGCTTTGAGGTCCAGAGTCTCGCTGCTGGCGTTGCGAACGATCTCGCGAATGGCAAGATAGTGTTCCAGCCGCTCCTTGATCCGTTTGATATCGGCCTGACTGTAGCCAGCTTCTTCCATCTCGTCGGCGATGTTCGCGTAGGCCCGCGCCAGACTGGCAACGGCCTTGTAGAGCATCGCCCGCTGCGGCTCGCGTTCCCGAAGGTCTGACGGGATTTCAGTGTTGCCGCAAAAATAGTGAATGTAATCAAGATCGCCCCTGGGCGGTTCGACCGGCTCACACAGAACCTCGATGGCTTCCAGCGCATCATCCAGCCGCTCGCGCCCTTTGGTCAGGCGGTCTTTCAGCAGCACATCGGGCGGCGCGCCGCCGGCGCTGTCATCCAGCTCGGAGGTATAGACGGCAATCGCATTCTCGACCTTCTTGAACAGGTCCTTGTAATCGACGATATAGCCGAATTCCTTGTCTTCGCCGTCGAGCCGGTTGGTGCGGCAGATCGCCTGAAACAGCCCGTGATCCTGCATCGATTTGTCGATGTACAGATACGTGCAGGGCGGCGCATCGAAGCCGGTAAGCAGCTTGTCCACGACGATCAGCAGCTTCATGTTCGCCGGCTGCCTGGTGAACAACGCTTTGGCGTCGTCCTCATAGGTTTCGGTTTTGGACTTGCCGGGCCGGGCCGCCACGTCCTTCATAAGCTCGGTATAGGTGTTGTAAATGAATTGCTTGTCGGTCTCCGAATTCGCGCCGATTTCCTCGCGCGTCACATCCTGCGTGTTGGGACTATACGAAGTCACCAGCCCGCACTTGCCCTTCAGCGGCGTCTTCTCGAACAGCTCGAAGTATCGGCAAGCCTCAAAAATGCTGGAAGCAACGAAAATCGCGTTGCCGCGCTCGCTCGACAGGCGCGGCTTGACGCTGAAATCGAACAGAATATCGCTGACGACCCGGTTCATCCGGGACTTGGAGCTGAGCACGCTTTGCATCGTGCCCCACTTCTTGCGCAGCTCGTCTTTCTGCCAGTCGTTCAGCCCCTTGGTCTTGGCGTCGAACCAGCCTTCGATCTTTTCTTCCGAGCCGAGGCGCTGGTCGATGTCGCGGGCTTCATAGACAAGATCGAGGACCACCTCGTCCTCGACCGCCTCGCTGAATTTGTAGGTGTGGATATAGCCGCCGAAGACCTCCATGCTGGTCTTCTTGTCTTTCTTCAGAAGCGGCGTGCCGGTGAAGCCGACGAACACGGCATTGGGCATCATCGCCTTCATCGCCCGGTGCAGCTTACCGCTCTGGGTGCGGTGACATTCATCGATGAAGATAAACACCTCGCCGACCACCGGACTCGGCTGTCCTTCCAGCTCCTTGATCCAGGCGTCGAAGTCCTCGACATCGCGCGCGCCGAACTTGTGGACGAGCGAACACAGAAGCCGCGGCGTTGTCTCACCCAGTTTGCTCATCAGCTCTCGGCCGCTTCCGGCCCGTTCGATCGCCTCACCGGCACCCGTAAAGACCCCCTCGATCTGCTTGTCCAGCTCATCGCGGTCGGTGATGATCGCGACACGGGCGTGGGGGTTGTTTTCGAGTATCCATTTGGCAAGCAGCACCATGACGATGCTCTTGCCCGAGCCCTGCGTGTGCCAGATGATGCCGCCCTGCCGGCGTTTCACATGGTCCTGCGCCGCCTTGATCCCGAAATACTGGTGAACGCGGGGCAGCTTCTTCACCCCGGCGTCGAACAGGACAAAATCCTTCATCAACTCGATCAGGCGGTCCTTGCGGCAGAGCTTCGCCAGATACTTGTCGATCTTGTAGCCGTCGTCGTCCGCCTCGTCCTCCTTCCACCTGAGAAAAAATTTCTCCGGCGTGCCGATGGTGCCGTATTGCAGCCCTTCGGTATCGTTGCCGGCAAAGACGAACTGCACCGTGGCAAAGAACCACGCATTAAATTCCGGGCGCTGGTTGGAAAGGCTCTGCCGGATGCCGTCGCCGATACTGACCCGGCTGTTCTTCAGCTCCAGCACGCCGACAGCCATGCCGTTCACATACAGGACGATATCGGGCCGGCGCTCATGCCCACCCTTCAGCGTCACCTCTTCGGCTATGGCAAAATCGTTGGCATCAGGATCATCCCAATCGATCAGGTGAACCGTCTCGGCAGGCTTGCCAGCCTCCACCTTCACAGCCACGCCGTAACGCAGCAGCCCATAGACGGCTTCATTGTTGGCATAGAGGTTGCGGCTGCTGTTCGTCGCCTCATTGCGCAGCCGGTAAAGCGCCGCGCTGATCTGCGCCGGCGTATAACCCCGCCGCGTCAGGTAAGCGGTCAGATATTTTTCTTCGATGTTGCTGTTGTCGGCCCGGTCGGACCAGTCACCGAGAAAGGTGTAATCAAGCTGCTCCTTGAACAACTCAATCACACGCCGCTGGGTGACTTTCTCCGCCTTGCGTACATCGCTCATACCAGCCGCACCCTCCCTGTCAGCAACTCCTGCATCATGCCCTGTTTAATCTGGCGGGCTTTCTCAAGGCGCGCTTCGAGCGCTCCGATTTCCTCTTCAATGTCAGTGAGTGTGCTCGCTATAGTGGCCTGCTCTTCTTCAGGCGGAACTAGAAGCTCGATTTGTTCGATCGTTTTGGCGTTCAAGCTCGGCACGCCGGATGCCTCGTTATGGCACCGCCAATCAATCAACAAGAAGGCATAATAAAGGAATTTCGCTGAATTCCCTTCCTTCACGTCCGAGTAAAACAACGTATCGACAGTCCAAAATGGACGATCCATGAACTGAGGTCGGTCAATCGTCCCCTTCCTCCCAATTAGAACTGATGGCTTGTCGTGCAAATACGCACGCGAACGTCCAATCTCCCCGCCGGTTGCCAGAATTGGGTACTGACCATTCGGCTCGACTACATCCTTTTGGGATTTACCGTGCCTAATTGTAAGTAAGTCGCCAACGCTTTTTGTCTGCCACTCACCACTGAACCCCGGAAGGCGCTTGCTGCCGGAAAGCAGTTCCTGCATCGCGCCCTGCTTGATGAGGCGCTTCTTTTCGATGAGTTGTTCAAGAGCTTCGATCAACGCGTCCGCATCGCTCAATGCATCCGCAATGACGGTTTGCTCCCTAAGCGACGGGAGCGGTAGCGAAGTCTCGCGAACTTGCTTGAGACTTATCTGAGGATATGCCTGCCCTGTCGTTATTTTGGTGAAGTACGCCCGGACCTCCGGTTTAGACAAATAGTGGTATGCGAACCGGGGATCGACCCCATCGGACGTAATACGCACTCGGGCAATATGTTGATTCAGGTTGGCTTTTCCGACTCCGGAGAGCATTACAGCACGACCAACATTCCCGGTAATTGTCACGAGGATATCGTCATCCTGTACTTCGCTTCGTCGCAAAAAAGAATGAGCTTTCGAGGAGATGAACATCGACTGGCTTAAGTCCAATCCACGCTCGGAAACACATTCACTTCTAAGGAAAAGAATACCTGATTGTTGCCAATGAAAGCCGTATGTTGTTGGTGTGGAGCCCTTGGTTATGAAGGCACTGATCTGTTCGAGACTGGTAATTGTCCAGTCCGTTGGCACAAGTCCGACCTCAGTTTGCCTATAGTCCTTCGGGATGTCCTGCTCTTGGGCCGACACCCGTAAAGGAACCGCGGCAGCTGATTCAGCCATCACCATGAAAACCCCATCCGCTCAAGGTGCTCATTGACCTTGCTCTCAAGATTGGCCACTCGGGCAGCTATCTCCGGCAGGCGCAGCTCATACCGCTCGGCCAAAGTGAGAACCCGCTCGGCCAGCGAATGGCTGATCCGGTCCATCTCATCCTCGATCGTGACCTGCACGGCAGCCAGCCATTTGTCATCAACGGCGAGCGCTTTAATCTCATCGACGATGAGCTTCGGGTATTTTTCGTAGGCGGCCTTGTCGAGGTTCGTCTCGGCGTCCTTGATCTGCTTCTTGAGGTCGCTCTCGGCATTGAAGAGCTTGAGCCACGCTTTTAGCGCCTGCTCTTCTTCTTTGGCCTCGGGATCGCCTTTGATCTCCTTCAGGCGCGCGTTGACATTACCCTTATTAATTTTGTCCAGCTCGGCAAAGGCACCGTCCTCGCCGCCTTGCTCCTCCTCAAGATCGGTCTTCTCCGCCTCGACAGCCTCAAGCTCCGATGCCAACCGATCGATCTCGGCCTGTTCATCGGCGAAGAAGCGCGCGACCACGAATTCCTTGGGGATCAGGTCGCAGGCCCAGCCCTTGTCTTTTTCTTTGCCGTTCTTCGTCTTTTCGATAATGCGGTAAGTTTCGGCCTTCCAGCCGTCGGCGGCGAGCAGGTAGCAATCGTCCTGCATCGTCTCCGACCAGTAGTCCATGAGATGCTGATAGATGTCATATTTGTCGACCAGCGGCTTGCCGGTGTAGTGGGCGAGCAAATCCTCCGACAGGTCGAAGATGACGTCTTTCGGCGCGCATCCTGTCTCAAGGTCTTTAAGGTACCCGGCGCTGCGCGCGCACCATTCATCAAAATGGCTGCGCATTTGCTCGCGGAAGGTGACGAATTCCGGGTGCTCGAAGATCGTTGTGCGCACGGCGGCCGTGTCGGTCTGTAGTGCGAAATAGCCGGGGCGGCACTCGTCAAACAGCGCCTGCTTCAATGACGGATAAACATCCCAGTAGGATTGTAGCGCATCAATGTCGGCCACCGGGATGCCGCCGCGCAGATGACCGTCTATGTCCTGACGGTCCTCGTCTTTCTGGCTGTCGATATAGCGGGGCAGGTTCAGGTTGAAATCGTTCTTCTCGATCTCGCCCATTGGCACCATACGCGCATAGCCGGGGACGTCGTTGCCCTTCCCGAAGGTATCGACGATTCGGTGAATGTCCTGGGAGCGAAGGCGGTTTTTCGGACCGTCCTTGATGAAGCCCTGGCTGGCGTCGATCATGAAGATGCCTTTGCGGGCGTGAGCCTCTTCCTTATCAAGGACAACAATGCAGGCGGGAATGCCGGTACCGTAAAACAGGTTTGCCGGCAGGCCGATGATCGCGCGGATATAGGCCTTGCGCACAAGCTTGCGGCGGATTTCGCCTTCCGCATTGCCACGGAACAGGACGCCGTGCGGCAGGATGCAGGCACCCTTGCCGGTGCTTTTCAGAGAACGGATGATATGCAGCAGATAAGCGTAGTCGCCCTGCTTTCCCGGCGGCACGCCATACGCTTTGAAGCGGTCGTGCGGGTCGTTCTCGGGATCGAGGCCGGTTGACCAGCGCTTGTCGGAGAACGGCGGATTGGCAACCACATAATCGAACGTCTTGAGCGCATCGCCATCGAGGAATTTCGGATCGGCAAGCGAGTTTCCCTGCCGGATTTCGGCGGTGGGGTAATCGTGCAATATCATGTTCATGCGCGCCAGACCGCTCGTCGCCGCATCCTTCTCCTGCCCGTACAGCGTCACCTTCGTGCCGGCCTGGTCGCCGACTTTCAGAAGCAGTGAGCCCGATCCGCAGGTCGGGTCATACACGGTCGTTTGCGAACTGGTCTGGGCAACCTTGATGCCAAGCATCTGTGCCATGATGCGGCTGACTTCGGCGGGGGTATAGAACTGCCCTTTGCTCTTGCCGCTTTCGGTGGCGAAGTGGCGCATGAGATACTCATACGCATCACCGAGGATGTCATCGCCGTCGGCACGGTTGCGTTTGAAATCCAGCGACCGGCTTTCGAATATCGCGATCAGGTTGGTAAGGCGGTCAGCCTTTTCCTTGCCATCCCCCAGCTTTTCAGACGCATTGAAATCTGGAAAATCAGCCTGTGAAAGCTGCTGGTTCGAGGTAGCGAGCGGGGCAATGATCTTCTTGTTGATCTGATCGCCGATGTCCGGCGTGCCCTTGAGGGCGACCATGTCGGCGAAGCTCGCGCCGTCCGGCACCGTGATCGGCGCGAAGGGCTCCCCTGCGTATTTGTCGCTGATATATTTTATGAACAGCAGCGAGAGAACGTAGTCCTTGTATTGACTTGCATCCATGCCGCCGCGCAGCGCATCGCAACTGGCCCAGAGCGAGCGGTAAATCTCAGATTTCTTTATGGCCATGCTGCCCCATCACTTCATTGTTCTTCGGTTGCACGGCAGCGGCGGACGATTCATGCTCACGCACATAGGTGCGCATAAACTCCCGCAGCACCTGCGCGGCCGGTTTGTCCTGTAGCCGGCAGGCCTCCAGGAACTGCTCGCGCAGTTTACGCTGAACCCTTATACGGAGCCCGACATCCTTCATCGGCGGAGTGTAACCAACGGATACACATTTGTGTAGCTTTAAGTTGTGAAACTGGTGACCTGCCCACCGAAAAGTGGTCAGTTTCAAGAGGGAGGATTTTTGGCTTATTCATGACCTTGAATAAGGGGAAATCACATGGGCTGTCAAAGAGGTTACACAGCTGAAGAGATTGTTTCAAAACTGCGTGAGGCGGAGGTTCTGTTGAGTCAGGGCCGTACGCCTGGCGAGGCCGTGCGGCCCTGGCGTGGCCGAGCAGACCTATTACCGCTGGGGCAACCGGTATGGCGGTATGCAGACCAGCCGGGTGCGCAAGCTCAAGGAGCTGGAGCGCGAACGCGCTGTAAGCGACGGCTGGCCCAGTGTCGGGCCGGCCTCGCGAAAGGGGCACTTATACCGCTCCTCTTCGGGTGCTTCCGCGATCTGGAAACCATGGAGATAATCGCAGGCCGTGCCGGCCAGCCGGGCCGCACGGAAAACCACCCGCCTGTCATTGTTCAAAACGTCCAGTAATCAGCAGCAGCTCATAATATGAAGGAAGGCAGCGAACGCGCGGTTTTCCCGGAATCCAGGCCGGATCGCCCCAGCGCTTGCGGCCAAGGTCACGCTCAAGGCGGCACGCGTACCACAGGCCGCGACGCCGGGAAGCGGGTGAGCTACAGCAACAAAGCCTTTCCAAGCCTTCCCGGCACAAACCTGGCTCTCTCTCTTGCCAATCCTCCTTACTCTCCCCGCGTGACGCTTCAGAGCCTTCTCCTCCTGCTTTTCGCGCCCTTTATCGGCAGCTTTCTCGGTCTGCTGGTTACCCGGTGGCCGGTGCCTCAGGCAGGTTGGCCGCCTTGCGGACCTGGTTGCCGGGTTTAGCTGTTTCTTGACATGCAGGTAAATACCTGCGTATTAGATCTCATCAAGGAGTGAGACCGATGGACGCCGACAAGGTTTTCAAAGCGCTGGGCGACCCGACACGCAGAAAGCTGCTTGATCTTCTTTGTGAGAAAAACGGGCAGACGCTCGGCCAGCTTTGCGAAAACCTGGCCATGGCCCGCCAGTCCGCCACGCAGCACCTCGAGATACTGGAGGCGGCCAATCTGGTGAGCACAGTCAGGCGGGGCCGGGAAAAGCTGCATTTCATCAACCCCGTGCCACTCCACGAGATCTACGAACGCTGGGTGCGGAAATTCGAAACGCAGCGGCTCAGCCTGCTGCACGATCTGAAGAAAGAACTCGAAGGAGAGTAACAATGACCAAGGAAACAACCAGTTTTGTTTACGTGACCTATATTTCCTCGACGCCGGAAAAGGTATTCGAGGCCATAACGAAACCGGACGTCACACGGCGCTATTGGGGCCATGAAAACATATCCGATTGGGAGCCCGGCGCAACATGGGAGCATGTGCGCGCCAATGAGGGACGGGCGGTCAATATCACCGGCAAGGTGGTCGAGATCTCACCGCCGACGCGGATTGTCATTACCTGGGCGGACCCTTCCCGGGCGGACGACCCGGCAGCCTATAGCCGGGTGACGTTCGAGATCGAGGAATATGAGGACATGGTCCGGCTGACCGTCAGCCATGACGAACTCGAAGCCGGCAGCAAAATGGCGAACGGGATCAGCAAGGGTTGGCCGCTTGTCCTTTCCAGCCTGAAATCCCTGCTGGAAACCGGTCGCGGGCTCGACGTGTTCGCCAAGCCGAAATCCGCATGATTCCCTGCAATAGCAATTGCGATGCCTGGCAACGGGAGAATAACGATGACCAAAGCCTATAGCGGCGGATGCGCGTGCGGCGCTGCCCGCTACGAAATTGCCGGCGAGCCGATCTTTGAAAATCACTGCCAATGCCTCGATTGCCAGAAGCAGAGCGGTACAGGCCATGGTTCCTACATGTCATTCTCGCCGGATGCAGACATGCACATCACCGGCAAGATGGCGATATGGGGTGTCACAGCCGATTCAGAGAATGAGAAGTTCAATTCCTTCTGCCCCACATGCGGAACACTCGTCCATCTGACATTTGCCGCAATGCCCGGCCTTGTGGCTATCGCCGTGGCCAGCCTCGATGATCCCAGCCAGTTCAAGCCGCAAGCCCTGACTTACAGCATCCGGGGCCATGCATGGGACATGATTGATCCCGCTCTGCACGCGTTTGAGAAAGGGGCATCGGCCTGAGTTGCGCAGCAAAACGGGACGTTCGTGCTCACTGGCGTGCTCATTGGCGTGCTCACTGGCGGTTCAGTCCCCGAATGCAGTCGTGTCGCCAATTCGCACGGCCCTGAGTTTAAATGAAAAAGGAGACCTTTCAATGAAGAGACCCCCAATCGTATCGCCACAGGAGTGGGAAATTGCGCGCCAGCAACTGCTCGTGAAGGAGAAGGCCTCGACCCGCGCCCGTGACGCACTGGCAACGGAACGTCGGCGGATGCCCTGGCTCGCATTGGAGGAGGAGTATCAATTCGACGGCCCTGGAGGCAAGGCAAGCCTGCTTGACCTGTTCGACGGTCGCAGTCAGCTAATCGTCTACCGTGCCTTTTTCGAGCCGGGCGTATTCGGCTGGCCCGACCATGCCTGTCGGGGCTGTTCCCTGGTGGCTGATCAGGTTGCCCATGTCGCCCATCTGAACGCACGTAACACCACCCTTGTCTTCGCTTCGCGTGCGCCTCAGGCAGACATCGCGCGGTTGAAGGCGCGGATGGGCTGGGAGATTCCGTGGTTTACCATCACGGATGGGTTTGACGCCGATTTTGGCGTGGACGAGTGGCACGGCACGAACGTGTTCTACCGCGACGGCGACTGCATCTTCCGCACCTATTTCCTCAACAAACGAGGCGACGAGCAGATGGGGAGCACCTGGAACTACCTCGATATCACGCCGCTCGGCCGGCAGGAGGTCTGGGAGGACTCGCCCGAGGGTTATCCTCAAACCCCTACCTACAAATGGTGGAACTGGCACGACAGCTATGTCCCAGACGCAGCACCCGACGAGAAGTGGGTCGAGGTGTCGGACGCCGGAGAGGCAGCATTTCGAAAACAGCAGGAGAGCGCGAGGCCATGAGCAAGGTCCGCTCCGACCGATCTACTGGTGCCGGAGGTGTCGGTGCGGCAGCGTGGGGCTTAGCCCGATGGCTTCGCCTCGCGGGGCCGCGCCGACGTTCGCGGGCATGGCCCTGCTGGCTGCGGCTAATGGTGGTCCAGATGCATCACACCTGAGCAGCATGGTCCTGATGTATTGGCTTATGAGCGCCTTCAATTTGGTGCCATGGCTGAGGCTGGTTTCCGGCCATGGAGCCATCTCGCTCGATGAAGGTCCGTATCGATGTCGAGGGGTTCCTCCACAGCTAGCGGATGGCAGCCGGCCTCGCTTGCCCAACACGACCGAAAGGCATGAGCGGCTGGCGGAGATTGCGCGAGATAGGCAAGCTTTGGTCAGCAGTTCGGTGTAAGGCCGGGCAGGGGGGCGAAAATAATCAACTGGCCGATACCGTCAGAGTAAGGCCCATAGCTTTAATCACCTCATGAATGGTTTTAAACTGCGGGTTTCCGGTTTTGCTCAAAGCTCTATAGAGAGCTTCGCGTTTGATACCGGAACGGCGGGCGATATCGGTCATTCCACGCGCGCGGGCAACAACACCGAACGCATGATTGACATATTCGGAATCGCCTGTTTTCAGGGCTTCCGAAAGAAACCCCGCAACGTCTTCGTCTGTTTCCAGATACTCGGTAGCATCGAATTTTGAAAGTTTTACAGTCATGTCAACTACTCCAGTTCGCCAGCGATCTGGATCGCTTCGGCAATGTCTTTCTGTTGCGTTTTCTTGTTTCTCGCACAAAGCACAATCACCATGATATTTCTGCGGCGCTTGAGGTAAACACGATAGCCGGGGCCGTAATGAATTCGCATTTCGCTGACGCCAGCACCTACGGGTTTCATGTCGCCGTCCAACCCGAAGCGCAGCCGGTCGATATGCGACAGGATGATTTCGCGGGCCTTCCTGTCTTTGAGTCGCCTGATCCAGCGCTCAAAACGATCTGTCTTTAAAATCTCTATCATGGGGAATTGTAACCTACAAGGGACAATGCGGCAACAATTCCTGACAGTCAACCGGAAACGCGATGTTCAGGAAGTGGCGCAGTACCTGCGAAAAGGAGTGTCAATGAAATCGGGAGCCTTGGCGATATATTCGAGTGCCGCGCGGCGACCGTCTTCCGAAATGGATTGAAGGTGCTCCGTGGCGGACATCACCGAAAATGGTTTGCCAGTCTTTTCGACAAAATTGCTCTGCAAGTCGGTCCAGACGACGGCGTCGAAAGCTCGCGCGGTCGCCCAAGCTGCGATTCCGGACCGTGAACAGCTATCTCGTGATCGAGCATTTCCATCCCGGTGAATGTAGCCAATGTTCACAGCGGTTGTGTCTTCCCGAATGCGAAGATCCTCCACAGCCTGCGACAGGTCGCTTCTCAAGCTCCGACAGAAAGCAACCTGATTGTCGGAGCCGTTTGCAGAATCCAGGACAAGCGTCAAAGCTCCGAAGCGGGACGACGAAATGCGTGAGAATTCGATCTTCAAGATCGGTCCCCCGAATTGCCATGGTTTATGCCAGCTATCGAAGTCTGGACGCTCGTCCCACAGTAAGGAACCCCATCCGAGTATTGCTATCCGATCAGGCATGCCGTTCTCCCGGCGATGTGTTGGCCCCGCGGCAACCAGCGATCAGTGCGACACCAACTGTGATCACCAGTACTACGACGATTATCCCCACAACCAATCTGGCGCATCCGCCTGCCGGAATAATAGATAGAAGCCCCAGCCAGATACTAATCAATCCCAACCACATGCCTATTGCGCCGAGACGAACCCCCAATCTTGCGACGATGTCTGGGTGGTGCGACGCGGCCCGCAATTGGCCCCAAGGTTGCCAACCTCTATATCTCTGAACATCCAAAGCGACTTTCCCATTGGCATTGTCGCCCTTGGTAGTATCGAAACCGCCCAAAGCGTCTCGATACCAACTCGACATCACTACTGTGTCCTGTTGGAGTTCTATTGAAAAACGATGAGAGCGGTTTTCCCCTGAAACTTCTTTGTCGGTAGGATTGTAAATATTCAGAAAATTCTGATCGAGCTCCCTGGCCAGGCAAACGACGCTCCGCCCGTTCTCCTTATTCGATATCTCCACCAGGCTTCTCGATGGAAATCCCTCTATCCAGATCCAGCCTTCATTCGCCTCGTCATGCATTGCAGCTCGAATAATGTATTCGGTCATTCGTCAAGTCCCCCCAGCACTATTTTGAATCCGCCGTAACTCATTCCTCAGTACTCCCCGCTGCAGTTTGGATAACCTTTTTTCTTTCAACAAGGCTTGAGCAACGCCAGCGAAGCCTTTCCAACCCGTTGTCCCAATGCCGTGCGGTGATGCAGGCAGTGGGACAACGGGTTGGCTGACAAAGTGCGGTTAGCGGCAATTTGCTGTCGACATTGGTCGCCTGCTTCAGGCACATAGCGGATCCAGGATCAAAGAAGCAGTCGGCGAGCACGCTGACATGTAATGTGCGAGCGAGGCTGGCGAGCATCGTGCAGAGTCTTGCGCGATCTGCGATCATGGCCGGGAGAGGGGCAGAGTTTCATCGATGGGCTACTGGTGTGCTTTATAGAAATGCCTCAGCACCTCGTTCATGGTCGTAGAGTAGCCCTTACCCTGGGCCTTGAACCACGCGAGCACGTCTGCATCAACCCGCAAGCTGATTGCCTTTTTAGGCTGGCTGCGATTTTGGATCTTCGCGTTTTTCCAAAAATCATTACCCAATTCCGGAATATCGGAAAAGTCGATATCTTCTGCAGCTGCCGCCTGTAGATCTGCAAGCCGTGCTTTAGTGATTCCGATTTCACCCTGAGTTTTTCGCACAGTAGACATAATACTTTTTCCTCTCTTTCTGAGTTGCGCGACGCGCGGAAATGATTCTGATTGTGTCGTCGTCTTCATCCGTATGAACCACGACAACAACAACAAGACCGGCAATAGTGCCTATGCTGACTTCGCGCAGTTGGCCGTAATCTTCACGGTGATCGACGCGGGATAATATGGTTCCTTCGAAAATAAGCGCTGCTTCCGAAAACCGGATGCCGTGCTTTGCGAAGTTCGCCCTATCCTTGGTGCTATCCCATGAAAATCTCATGATTTAATGTATATACAAACGTAATACATTACAACAAAATCTTTCTTTGCTGATTGCCGGGTATCGACAGAAAGCAACGGCTGACCCAGTGTTGAGCCAGCCGCGCGAAAGGGGTACTTATGCCGCTTCCTCTTCGGGTGCTTCCGCGATCTGGAAAGCATGGAGATAATCGCAGGCCGTGGTTGCCAGCCGGGCTGCAGGAAAAACCGCACGCTTGCCGTGCTTCATAACCCCGGCTTCATAACCCCGGGAAATTGCCCAGCCGGGTGATCCAAAACCGGGGAGCACTTTACCTATAGGTCAGCAACACCGCGGGACGGACCGGAAAAGGTGGTAACCGGTCAAAATGCTTGCGTTTCGATATGACCTGTAAGACAACAACTCAGGTTTATCCGATTTCAGAGGAGGCGGGCCGATGGGCGCGCGGGTGTTTATCGACGGTGAGGCGGGGACGACCGGATTGCAGATCCGGGCGCGCCTGCAGGAGCGGAGTTCCATCGAACTGCTGAGTCTGGACGACTCGCAGCGAAAGGACCCCGTTCACCGTGCGCGCCTGCTTAACGCCGCCGATCTGGTGATCCTCTGCCTGCCCGACGTGGCGGCGCGCGAAGCCGTCAGCCTGATCGAGAACCCCGAGGTGCGGGTGATCGACGCCAGCACCGCGCACCGGGTTGACCCGGACTGGGTGTTCGGTTTTCCCGAACTTGACGCCCAGCAGGAAGCGCGGGTGGCGCAGGCGCGCTTCGTCAGCAATCCCGGCTGCTATTCGACCGGCGCCATCGCGCTGATCCGGCCGATGATCGATCAGGGGCTGCTGCCGACCGGCTTTCCACTGACCATCACCGGCGTTTCCGGTTACAGCGGCGGCGGACGCAACCTGATCGGGGCCTTTGAGGACGCGGGTCATCCGAACCATACGGGCCGGACTTTCTATAGCTATGCGCTCGGGCTGCACCACAAGCACGTTCCGGAGATCGTGGTGCGAAGCGGACTGACGCAGCGGCCGATCTTCGTGCCCAGCGTCGGCAGTTACCGCCAGGGCATGCTGGTGCAGGTTCCGCTCCAGCTCGGCGCCCTGCCGAAGAAACCCTCGGTGGCGGAGGTTCACGCCGCGATCAGCGCACACTATGCCGGACAGCGTTTCGTTTCGGTGGCGAGCCTGGAAGAAACCGCCGCCATTACGGAACTGGACCCGGAAAGCCTGAACGGCAGCAATGACATGCGGTTGTATGTATTCGGTGATGAAGAGCTGGGGCAGGCGCTGCTCGTCGCCCAGCTCGACAATCTGGGCAAGGGCGCGTCCGGAGCGGCGGTTCAGAACCTCAACATCATGCTCGGCCTGACCGCCGACGAGGGGCTGCAGGCGCAGGCGGCGGCCTGAGATATATTCAGACCGCCGGAGGCTTTTTTCTTTCGATGGGATTCAGGCCCCGATCTTCAGCCCGCAAGCTGCGCTGAAGATCGGGGCCTTCGCTTTTTTCAGCCGGTGAAGCTGTCCTTGTAGCTGTCGCGCAGGACGTTCTTTTGAACCTTGCCCATGGTGTTGCGGGGCAGTTCGTCCAGGAACACGACCTTTTTCGGCACCTTGAAATTCGCCAGCTCGCCCTTGAGCGCGCCGATGATTTCCGGCGCTTCGATTTTACCGCCGTTCTCGCGGATGACGACGGCGACCACGGCCTCGCCGAAATCGGGGTGGGGCAGGCCGATCACGGCGGATTCCTGAACGCCGTCCAGGGCATCGACGCAGAGTTCGATTTCCTTGGGATAGACGTTGAAGCCGCCGGAGATAATCAGGTCCTTGGCCCGGCCGACGATGTGCACGTAGCCGCGTTCGTCGATCCTGGCCACGTCGCCGGAGATGAAAAAGCCGTCGTCGCGGAACTCGGACGCGGTCTTTTCCGGCATCCGCCAATAGCCCTTGAAGACGTTCGGGCCCCTGACTTCCAGCACGCCGGTTTCGTTGACGCCCAGGATATTGCCGTCGTCGTCGGCGATGCGGACCTCGACACCGGGCAGGGGAAAGCCGACGGTGCCGGCGCGACGTTCGCCGTCCAGCGGGTTCGAGGTGTTCATGTTGGTCTCGGTCATGCCGTAGCGCTCGAGGATCGTGTGCCCCGTGCGCTGGCGGAACTGCTCGAAGGTTTCTTCCAGCAGGGGCGCGGAGCCGGAGATGAACAGGCGCATATTGGCGCAGACCTCTCTGGTGAAGCCGGGGTGCGCGAGCAGGCGGGTGTAGAAGGTGGGCACGCCCATCATCACCGTTGCGCGCGGCATCAGCTCGAGCATCCTGTCGGCGTCGAACCTGTTCATGAACAGCATGCCGCTGCCGTTGAGCAGCACAGAGTTGGTGGCGACGAACAGCCCGTGGGTGTGAAAGATCGGCAGGGCGTGCAGCAGCACATCGCCGGGGACGAAGCCCCAGAGCTCCAGCAGGGTTTCGGCGTTTGAACTCAGATTGCGGTGGCTGAGCATGGCGCCCTTGGAGCGCCCGGTGGTGCCGCTGGTATAGAGGATCGCGGCGGTGTCGCCGGCCGCGGATTCGACACATCCGACATCCGGGTCAAGGCCGGCGCTGCGCGCGATCAGGGTGCCGTCGAGGTTCTGGCCCAGGGTCAGGACTTCGGACACGGCGGCGGCTTCGGCGATCCTGCGCATCGGCGCTTCGCTGGCCGGGCGGCAGACCACGACCCTGGGCTCGGCGTCGCCGAGGAAATAGGACAGCTCGGACTCGGTGTAGGCGGTGTTGAGCGGCAGATAGATGGCGCCGGCCCGCAGGCAGCCGAGATAGAGAAAGATCGCTTCCGGCGACTTTTCGACCTGAACCGCAACCCGGTCGCCCTTGGCGACGCCCAGATCCACCAGCAGCCGGGCGAAGCGGCCCGAAATCTCCTGCAGATCCGCGTAGCTGTAAAGCTTGCCTTCGGCGGTCTCGATAAAGCTGGCGGAGGGATCCGCGGGAAAACGGGCGGACAGGACAGAGTACAGGTTGTGGTTCATTGGTTTTTCTCTGGAGCGCTTTCTCGGGTTCCCGGGGGTGTTTCCCCGGCGTGTGATCGTGTGGCTTTCGGGCCTGCCGGCCCCATAACCGCAGCAGGCTGGTTCGATGGGCCTACCCGGCGCGGGCCTGAACATAGGCCGGCGGCAGGGAAGAGACGAGATCGGAAAAGACATCGCCCTGTATGGAGACATGCCCGCGCATTTTCCTGCTCGCCTGCTCGGGCTCGCCGGCCAGGATGGCTTTGACGACGGCGGCGTGTTCCTGCAGCGAGGTGCGGATGCGTCCGGGGTGATGAAGCTGAAACCGCCGGAACGGCGACAGGCGGTTTCGCGTGGTCGAGGTCATGTTTTCCAGAAAATCGTTGTGCGAACCGGCGTAGATCGCTTCGTGGAAATGCCGGTTCTCATCATAATAGGCATCGACGTCGCCCTGATCGGCCAGCAGGGCGCAGCGCAGGTGGCTGGCTTCGAGACCGAGCCGCTCGTCCGGGGTCATGCGCCGGGCGGCCAGTTCGGCACAGAGCGCTTCCAGTTCCGCCATGACCTCGAACATCTGAAAGAGTTCCTGGATGGTCACAGCGGCGACGACGGCCCCCTGACGCGGACGCAGCTCAACCAGCTTCGCGGTTGCCAGTTGCTGCAGGGCCTCGCGCACCGGTGTCCGTGACACGGAAAAACGCGTGGCCAACTTGGTTTCGTCCAGCCGGTCGCCGGGCGCCAGCTTGCCGGAAAGGATTTCTCCTTCCAGGCAGAAGCGCAGGTCATCGGCGAGGCGAGGTCGGTCTTGCTTCATGGTTATCGCTCTAACACATGCAAAAGTTCATCATAAGAATACACCAGATTAATTCTTGTATACAAGACTGGACTCTCAAAACAGTCCGCGATAGGCTGATTTCCGGAACCAGGATGAACTTGGTCTGACCCGGCGATAATGACAGCTCAGGGCAGGCTGAAAGGGAGGACAGCAATGAAGACGTTTACAGATTACATGACCGGTTTTGCCAGCGGACTCGTCAGTGTCGCGGCAATCGCAGCGGTCTCTACAGCCGTACTTTCATCAGGCGCATTTGCGGCCGACGTCAAGCTGAAGGCCTCGCACCAGTGGCCGGGCGGCAAGGGCGACGTGCGCGACGAGATGGTGCAGATCATCAAGCGCGAGGTTGAAAAGGCCGGCGTCGGTATCGAGATGCAGATCTATCCGGGCAAGTCCCTGTTCAAACCGAAACAGCAGTGGGACGCCATGGTCAAGGGACAGCTCGATGTCTCGGCCTTTCCGCTCGACTATGCCAGCGGCAAGCATCCGCAGTTCAGCGCAACCCTGATGCCCGGTCTGGTCAAGAACCACGATCATGCCAAGCGGCTGAACGCCTCGCCCTTCATGGCGGATATCAAGAAGATCATCAATGACGCCGGAGTCGTGGTGATTTCCGATGCCTGGCTGGCCGGCGGTTTCGCCTCGAAGAAAGCCTGCATCCTGGACCCCGAAGACGCCAAGGGACAGGTCCTGCGCGCGGCCGGGCCCGCTTTCGAGCAGATGCTGGTTGCCGCGGGTGCATCGATCAACTCGATGCCGAGCTCGGAAATCTACACCGGTCTGCAGACCGGCGTTCTGGACGGCGCCAACACCAGTTCCGGCAGCTTTGTGTCCTATCGCATTTACGAGCAGACAAGCTGTCTGACCGAGCCGGGCGCCAACGCCCTTTGGTTCATGTATGAGCCGATCCTGATGTCCGCGACGACCTGGGGCAAACTCGACGACAAGCAGAAGGCCGCTTTCACGGCCGCCGGCAAGGTCGCCGAGGACTTCTTCTTCGGCGCCGCCAAGGGCCTCGATCAGAAGCTGGTCGATAAGTTCAAGAAAGCAGGCGTGAAGGTTGTGGGTATGTCCGCGGAGCAGCAGGCCAAGTGGGTCGCGATCGCCAAGGATTCCGCCTACAAGAACTTTTCCGACAACGTCCCCGGCGGTAAGGAGCTGATCGAAGCGGCGCTCGCCGTCGAATAGTTCGCGACGTGACGCGAGAACGGCCACCGGTCCTACCCGGTGGCCGTTTTCATATGATTGCCGAAAACTGAAGAATGCGGTGTTGCTTCCGAAGTCCGTGGCGGACATGACGACGGACTCCGGAAGCTCAATCACACGATCCACACTTCAGGCGGTCCTTTACCGCATGGCGTTCCGGAATGGCGCGTTCCGGAACGGGGCGGGCCGGAACGGGCCCGGCTGAAATGGGTCACGGGCTTTCAATCTGAAGTTCGAAGGGGCGGATTTTGGCATGAGCATACCAGAGCAGGTTTTATGAACATCTTTATCGACACTGTGCGGCGGCTATCGGTGCTCTGTGGCATCGTTTCCGTGGTGCTTCTTATGGCGTCCGTGGTGGTGGTCTGCCATCTGGTCATCGTGCGCTATGCACTCGGCGAATCGGCGGTCTGGCAGCATGAATTCGTCACCTTCGCCCTGATCGGCTCGACCTTTCTCGGCAGCCCCTACGTGCTGCTGACCAAAGGGCACGTCAATGTGGATCTCCTGCCGATCTACATGGGGCAAAGAGGACGGCTCGTGCTGGCGTTGCTGTCGTCGCTGCTGTCTCTGGGCTTCTGCCTGGTCATCGCCTGGACCGGCCTGAGCTGGTGGGAAGAGGCCTGGGCCGGCGACTGGCACGGCGAGACCGTCTGGGCGCCGCCGCTGTGGATACCCTACATCGCGATGCCGCTGGGCATGGCCCTGCTGTCCTTGCAGTACGTTGCCGACATAGCGTCAATCCTTACCGGCCGCGAAATGCCCTTTGGTCTTTCGCCCGAGGAGAAGAGTTCATGAGCCCGCTTATTCTTGGCGTGCTGGTCGCCGTCGTCACCATCGTTATCCTGATGTCCGGTACGCCGGTCGCTTTTTCCCTGGGCGTTGTCGCCATCGGGTTTCTGCTGATCTTCGACGGCATGGGGGCGCTGGACGTCATTCCGCAGATCTTCTTCGGCGGCATCGACAGTTTCGCGCTGCTGTCCATTCCGATGTTCATCGTCATGGGCTCGGCGATTGCCTCGTCGCGCGCCGGCGGCGATCTCTACGAAGCGCTGGACCGCTGGCTCTACAAGGTGCCGGGCGGGCTGCTGGTTTCCAATATCGGCGCCTGCGCGATCTTCGCCGCCCTGTCGGGATCCTCCCCGGCAACCTGCGCGGCCATCGGCAAGATGGGCATTCCCGAGATGCGCAAGCGCGGCTATCCGGACGGTCTGGCCACCGGCTCGATCGCGGCCGGCGGCACCCTGGGCATTCTGATCCCGCCGTCGGTGACCATGATCGTCTACGGCATCGCCACCGAGACCTCGATCGGCCGGCTGTTCCTGGCCGGGCTGTTGCCGGGCCTGATGCTGACGGCGCTCTTTACCGCCTGGGGCATCTACGCCGCCTGGCGCGGGGGCTTCAGATTCGGCGACGCGGCCGCCCATTTCACCCTGCGTCAGCGCTTTGAGATCCTGCCCAAGGTCCTGCCGTTCCTGTTGATCATCGCCGGTATTCTCTGGGTGCTCTACGGCGGTGTGGCGACGCCGTCGGAGGCGGCGGGCGTCGGTGCCGTGTTCTGCATCATCGTCGTCGCGGTGATCTACCGCATGTGGAAGCCGGTGGCCCTGTGGGACGTCTTCAAGGAATCCATGCGCGAATCAGTCATGATCATGATGATCATCGCCGCCGCGGCCCTGTTCAGCTACATGATGTCGTCGCTGTTCATCACCCAGTCCCTGGCGATCTGGATCGGCGATCTCGACGTCAACCGCTGGGTGCTGATGCTCTGCATCAATCTGTTTCTGCTGGTGGCCGGGTTTTTTCTGCCGCCGGTGGCTGTTATCCTGATGACCGCCCCGACCCTGGTGCCGATCATCGAGCTCGCCGGTTTCGATCCGATCTGGTTCGCGGTCATTCTGACGATCAATATGGAAATTGGCTTGATCACGCCGCCGGTAGGTCTAAATCTGTACGTTATCAACGGGATAGTGCCCGATGTTCGGCTTCCGACGATCCTTTGGGGCGCCTTGCCGTTCATGGGCTGTATGGTTCTGGGGATCTTCATACTCTGTGTGTTCCCGGAAATCGCATTGTGGCTGCCGCAAACAATGATGAAATAAAAAGCTGGTAGCCTGTACCGACACGTAACCGGCTGGGGAGGAGTCTGTTGCGGGACATGAAGCGAGTGATGAGGAGTTTTTATGCCGGTCCCCGGGACAGAGACATTAGTTGAACGGACGCTGTCCAATCTGGTCGGCGCCTGGCACGATATCGCAAACTCCGCGGCGCGCACCGTCGGCCTGAAATCCCGCCCCGCGGGCAACGGCGACCCCAGGACCACCCGCAAGCTGATGGCCGAATGCCTGGAAGCGCGCGGCGGCGAAGTGTCCGCGCGCATGCGGGCCGCCGAACTGGGCCGCGTCTATCTCGAACTGAACAGCGAGGGCCGGGGCCGTTTCCTCTCGACCCTGGCGCGCGACTTCGCGCTGGACCCGGAGGTGGTCAGCAAGGCGATCTCGGCCTACCAGACCGAGACCGATCCCAATGCTAAGCTTGCCGCCGAAGAACGCCTGCGCCGCGAGGTGATCCCGCCGCGCGTCCGTTTGCTGAAACAGTTCAATGCCCTGCCGGAGGGTGTCAAGTTTCTGGTCGATCTGCGGGCGGACCTTCTGCCGCTGATCGACGGCGACCCCTATCTGCGCGGCCTCGATCACGATCTGCGGGATCTGCTGTCGTCCTGGTTCGATCCCGGTTTTCTGGATCTGGTGCGGATCACCTGGGACTCGCCGGCGTCGCTGCTGGAAAAGCTGATCGCCTACGAAGCCGTGCATGAAATCCGTTCCTGGGACGATCTGCGCAACCGGCTGGATTCCGACCGGCGCTGCTATGCGCTGTTCCATCCGCGCATGCCCGAAGAGCCGCTGACCTTCGTCGAGGTGGCCCTGGTCAAGGGCATCGCCCGCAACGTGCAGGCGCTGCTGGACGAGGCCGCGCCGCAGAACGATCCCGGCGATGCCGACACGGCGATCTTCTATTCGATCTCCAACACCCAGCGCGGCCTGCGCGGCGTGACCTTCGGCGATCATCTGATCAAGCAGGCGGTGCAGAGCCTGGCAATCAACCTGCCCGGCCTGAAGACCTTCGCGACGCTTTCGCCGGTTCCGGGCTTCCGGCACTGGCTCAGGAGCTGCGAGCCGGCGAAGATCGACGAGATCCTGCAGGAAAGCGAGCGCGGCGGCATCCGGGCGCTGGGCGGCAGCGACAAGACCCAAGAGGCCCTCAACGCGGTCCTGTCGGAGCAATACTGGTTCCAGGACCCGGTGAAGGAGGAGGCGCTGCGCGCGCCGCTGATGCGTCTCTGCACGGCTTATTTCCACGTGCGCGGGGGCAACGGCCTGCCGATCGATGCGGTGGCGCGTTTCCATCTGAAGAACGGCGCCCGCCTGGAGCAGATGAACTGGCTGGGCGATACCTCGGTCAACGGCCTGAAGCAGTCGGCGGGAATCATGGTCAATTACCGCTACATTCTCGACGACATCGAGAAGAACCACGAAGCCTATATGAAGGACGGCCGGATCTCCGTGGGCAATGAAGTCAAGGCGCTCGCCAAGGGACTGAAGGACATCGACAGCTCGAAGCGGAATCTGCTGCATATCGTCGGGGGCTGATTGCATTAGAGTTCTGCAGAGTTCTGCAGAGTTCTGGAGAGCTCTGCGATAATTGCCGATACGTCAGGCTGGACTTCGTTCACGCTCTATGTCTCATTGCGCCTGCACTGAATTTGCAGTGTAATCTGAGTCCGGCCGGACCGGCCGCACTCTCGGACAGGAGCCGGAAAGCCCGTGCCAAAGGATGTCAGGCGCTTCGCAGATGCCGCCGCAGTTGTTCGTGCCCTTGAACCCAGTTATCCCATCTTCTGTCTGCGTCCCGACGTTATCCGAAACGTCGCCCGGCGTTTTCTGGACGGGTTTCCGGGCACCGTTCTCTATGCCCTGAAATGCAATCCGCATCCGCTGGTGCTGCAGTACCTTTATGAAGCGGGCATCCGGCATTTCGACACCGCATCCCTGCCGGAAATCGCCCAGATCTCCGAGACCTATGATGACGCGACCTGCTACTTCATGCATCCGGTCAAGGGCCGTGCGGTGATCAGATCCGCGCGCCGGGTCTACGGCCTGCGATACTATGTCGTGGATCATGTGGACGAGCTGGAAAAGGTTCTGCAGGAGACGGCGAACGTCGACGAATCCATCAGCGATCTGGTCATCATGGTGCGGGTGATCACCCCGCCGGCCGAGGGCACGATGCTGCATCTTTCGTCGAAGTTCGGCGCCAAGCCGGCCGACGCGGCGGAGATCCTGCAGCTGGCGGAGCATCGTGGCTGCGCGACGGGAATCGCCTTTCATGTCGGCTCGCAATGCGGCCGGCCGGAGGCTTACACCACAGCGCTGAGGATCGTCGGCGACGTGATCGACATGGCGGGCGTGAAGCCGGTCTGCATCGATGTCGGCGGCGGCTTTCCAATCAGCTACGCCAATATGGAAGTGCCGGACCTGGAGGTCTTTTTCGAGGCCATCCGCGTGGGCTTCGAGGCCCTGAATCTGGGTCCCGAGGTCGAGCTGATGTGCGAGCCGGGCCGGGCGCTGGTGGCCGAGGGCTGCTCGCTTCTGACCCAGGTGCATCTGCGCAAGGAAGACCACCGCCTCTACATCAACGACGGAACCTATGGCAGCCTGTCCGAGCTGGGCATGATCGGGGTCGAGCCGCCGGTGCGGCTGATCCGTCTGGACGGGGAGGTGTCGGATCACATGGACAACTTTACCATCAACGGTCCGACCTGCGATTCCGTCGACGTGCTGCCCTGCAAGTTCCTGTTGCCCGACGACGTGCGTGAGGGCGACTGGATCGAGATCGACCGCATGGGGGCCTACAGCTCGGCGGCGGCGTCGAAGTTCAACGGCTTTTATGCCGAGACCTTTATCCGGGTCGGGGACGCGCCGGTGGAACTGGAGCCGATTCTGGAGCAGAAGGCGCTGATGGAAGAAGAGGAAGCGGCGCTGGAATCCGGGTCCGCGCAGCCGGAAGACACATGACACCGCTGATCCGCAGCGTCCGGGGCCTGTCGGCGGCGGGCTTTCACCGGATCTCCTACCGGGAGTGGCTGCCGCCGGCCACAGCCGGCAGGACGCCGGCGACCGTGGTCTGCGTGCATGGTCTGACCCGCAACGGCCGGGACTTCGATGCCCTGGCCGCGAACCTGGTGTCCCACAATTACCGGGTGATCTGTCCCGATGTGGTGGGGCGGGGGGAAAGCGACCGCCTGAGCGATCCGATGGCTTACGGTTTTCCCCAGTACCTGTCCGACATGACCGCGCTGCTGGCCCGGCTGGATGTGGAGGCGGTCGACTGGATCGGCACCTCCATGGGGGCGCTGATCGGCATGCTGCTGGCGGCGCAGCCCGGCAGCCCGATCCGCAGCCTGGCGCTCAACGATGCCGGTCCGCTGATCCCCAGGGCGGCGCTGGAACGCATCGCCGCCTACGTCGGGATGAACCCGCTGTTCGAGGATTTTGCCGCCGCCGAGGCTTTCGCGCGGGCGACCCACGCCGGCTTCGGTAATCTGACCGACGCCCAGTGGCGCAGACTGACCGAAGCCGGCGTGCGGCCCGAAGGCGACGGCCGCTACCGCCTGAACTACGACCCGGCCATCGCCGAGCCCTTCCGGGCGCAGGCCGTGGAAGATGTGGTGCTCTGGCCGGTCTGGGACGCCATTGCCTGCCCGACCCTTGTGCTGCGGGGCGAGAACTCCGACCTGCTGCTGGAAGACACGGCCCGCGAAATGACCCGCCGAGGGCCGGAAGCCGAACTGGTCACGATCCCGGACTGCGGCCATGCCCCGGCGCTGATGGACGAACACCAGATCTCGACGCTGCGGCACTGGCTCGACCGGACGGACTGGCCGGTGAGCGGGCGGGATTGACGGGGGTGGTGAGAGGGGGGCTGGGGTGTCGGTGCGGACCAGCGGGAGCCGATGATTTTGGTTAGCACCAACGTCTTCCTTGCGGACGGAGGGGTCATTGATCCGATGGCGGTTTGAGCGCACTCAAGATAGCATTCTGGCTCGTTCGACGGCAGCGTTCAGACCATCGGAGATATTCTTCTGGATCGAGGAGTCCTTCATGGAGATGAGTCCGGCTGCTGTCGTACCAGCATAGTCAATCATTTCCTCAACATGCTGGGCAGGTGTAGCCGAACTGTCCGCCATCATCCGGCCTGCAGCGAGAAAGAGTTGTCTTATTGCACGGTTCGCAACAACTTCGGAGATTCCGCTTTCGACCGCATAATTCACCATGCATTCTGCGAAGAAGGCGACGAACCCCGGCACCGGACCAGTGATGGCTGTGAAGCTGTCAATCTGTCCTTCAATCGTGACTTCAGCGGTCGCCCCGCAAGCTTCGAACAGGGAATTGACGCAAGCGCGATCATGAAGGGTGACGTCCCGGCTCGCGAACCAGGGGGAGAAGGCAAGGCCTGTTGCGGCTGCGGGACTGCTCATCGCGCGAACCACTCGGCTCGCACCACTGATATTGCTGAGCTGGTTGGTCGTAACACCGGCCATAACCGATATGATCAATCGGTCGCGCGCATCGATAGTAATCTCCAACAGGTTCGCCGGCGGCACTGACAGAATGATCACCTCGCAGGCATCAGCCAATTGCTGATTGTTGGCCGTGAAATTTACAGTGCTCGGCAGTTCAGCCACGTTCTGTCGCCCTGACTGATTAGAAATCCATAAATCTTGTGGGGCAACAACTTGTCCGTCCAGGAGCCCTTTTGCGATTGCCCGTCCCAACATTCCCGAACCGCCGACAATACCAACCTTGCGCATCAATTTGGTCATTCCGTCCCCCGATCCTGCGTAAATGTTCGTCTCACGACGTATCATCGCGATTTGAAGAGCTTTGGCAAATGCCGCACTGCAACTAATGTCTCAGATGGGCTTGAATCCGACCTTGCCAGCTTCGCAAGTTGATGTGATCCGGCACTGGCGCAGATCCGGTTCGGATAGAAACACCGCAAGCGACCCACCGTCCGGTGAATCTGCTATAACCATATCATGATCCCATCCAGCGAAACCCGGCTACAGGCCCCCGCCGACTGGACGCCACCGGCGGACTTTCGCGAACGCTTTCCCTGGATCGGCGGCGATCTGCAGACTCTGCGCAACACCCTGTTCAACAGACTGGGCGGGGAACACGCCGATCTCTCGCCCTGGCCCGCGCGGCGCGTCAGCACCGCCATGACGGACGGCAGCGGGGACCGCCTGTGTGCCGAGCTGCATGTTGGTAATCGCGCAGATGATCGCCCGCTGAGCATTCTGATCCACGGCCTGACCGGCTGTGCCGACAGCGGCTACATGCGCAACAGCAGCCGCGCCCTGCTCGAAGACGGCGGGGCTGTGCTGCGGCTGAACCTGCGCGGGGCGGGGCCGCTGGCGGGCGACAGCCGCTTTCACTATCACGCCGGGCGCAGCGAGGATCTGCGGGATTTTCTGGGCGGGCTGATGGCCGCCGAACCCGGGCTTTGCGCCGGCGGGTTTCATCTGGCCGGCTATTCCCTGGGCGCCAACATGATGCTGAAGTTTCTGGCGGAATACGGGGCGGACTTTCCCATCGTCGCGGCGGTGTCGGTCTCGGCGCCGCTCGATCTCAAGGCGACGCAGGAGCGCATGATGGCGCCGCGCAACCGCTTCTATCACCACTATCTTCTGCACCGGATGAAGGCGGAGACCTCGGCGGGCGTGCTGGAGGCTGCCGGCATGACGGGGGCGGACCTGCAGGGCCTGCAGTGGATTTATGACTACGACGAGCGGATCGTCGCGGCGGCCAATGGCTTTGCCTCGGCCGACGACTACTATCGCCGCTGTTCCGCCGGGCCGTTTCTGGAGCGGATCGCGATCCCGACGCTTCTGATCCACGCCCGCAACGATCCCTGGATCCCGGCTTCGATCTACGACGCCGCGCAGGCGCAGACAAACCGGCTGGTGAAGGTGGTGCTGTCGCCGGAGGGCGGTCACGTCGGGTTTCATGGACGCGGCGGGCGCACCGCGTGGCATGATCTCTGTCTGATGTCGTTCTTTCAGCGCCACCCGGAAAGGACTCTCTGAGACCTTTTGCCCTTCGTCAATCGGGACAACCTGGAATAGAGTGAAATCCGGCAGGGCCGAAGGCCTGAACCTCACGACCGGAGCCCAGACATGTCACTGTTACAGAATCTCCTGCGCGCGGAAACAGCGGTGAAGTACGTCGAGCAGCATCTTCGCGGCAAGGCATCGAACAAACCGGAGGATATTTTTCATACCCTGCAGCGGAACCTGATTGCAGACTACGGCGAAACCGATCCTGAAGGGGTAGGGGAAATACTGGGAATGCCCGTCGTTGTCCGGACCAAATGCCATGAGATTCATTTGTCCAGGATAACCGAAATCAATAACAAGCGCGACGCGCGCCGTGAGGTGGGCGAACGTCTGAATGCCGGGGCGATTATCCGCGATGGCCTGGGAAACTGCTTCGAACATGCCGTGCTCGCTTGCCACTACCTCAATGGCATCGGCGTTTCGAGTTACATGGTGACAGCGGACGACAGTACCAACCATGTTTTCGTGGTGATCGGCGTGGCCGGCGGCCTCGACGGCACGACGGTCAACGTGGCGCCGAATGCCGCGCCGGGAGCACCCTTGGGGACGGGGACAAGCGTCGTTTGCGATCCCTGGTATCACGAATGGTTCGCTATTCAGCAGGACTGGGCGCGTAAGATGAACCGGATTCTCTCGACCACCAACAAGCGGAATCCCCCTGTGCTGCCGGCTCAGATTCCGCTGACCCTCACCAGTTCGATACATGTGACCTGAGAGCGGTCTCATCATTGGCGCAGGTCTTATGTTATCGTCATGTCGCGCTGCCTGACGGGTTTTTCACTGCCGGCGCCGGACGATAAGCAGCGAAAAGGCCGCACCCCGGGGAGGTTGCGGCCTGTTCCTTGTTTCGCGGACTGCGACGATGTCGGACCCGAAAACTACCGGTTCGGCTGCGGCGTCACGCGCAGGTAGGGCTTCAGGGTTTTCCAGCCCTTGGGGAACTTGTCTTTCGCGTCGGCGTCGGACAGGGAGGGGACGATGATGACGTCTTCGCCGTCTTTCCAGTTCACCGGGGTCGCCACCTTGTAGCCGTCGGTCAGCTGCAGGGAATCGATCACCCGCAGGATCTCGTCGAAGTTCCGGCCGGTGCTGGCCGGGTAGGTGATGATCAGGCGGACCTTCCTGTTCGGATCGATGATGAAGACCGAACGCACCGTCAGGGTGTCGTTGGCGTTCGGGTGGATCATGTCGTAGAGATCCGAGACCTTGCGGTCGGCGTCGGCCAGCAGCGGGAAGTTCAGGGCCTGGGCCTGGGTTTCCTCGATGTCGCCGGCCCAGGCCTTGTGATCGCTCAGGGGATCGACGCTCAGGCCGAGGACCTTGACGTTGCGCTTGTCGAATTCGGGCTTCAGCCTGGCCACGAAACCGAGTTCGGTGGTGCAGACCGGGGTGAAATCCTTGGGATGTGAAAAGAGGACGGCCCAGGAATCGCCCACGTAGTCGTAGAAGCTGATGTTGCCTTCGGTGGAGTCCTGGGTGAAGTCAGGGGCGGTGTCGCCCAACCGGATGGTCATTGCTCGTTCTCCCTTTTTTATGGCGCGCGGATTTAATGCGCATTTCAAATGCACTCAGACAATCTACTTTGGCACAGCGGCCCGTGGATTCAACCGGCCCTGAGGCGCTCGGCCATCTCGATGGCGCTGTAGGTGAGGATGGCGTCGGCTCCGGCGCGCTTGAAGGCCATCAGGCTTTCATAGACGACCTTGTCGTTGTCGAGCCAGCCGTTGGCCGCGGCGGCCTTGAGCATCGCGTATTCGCCGCTGACCTGATAGGCCATGGTCGGCACGCCAAAGCGCGCCTTTACCCGATGGATGATATCGAGATAGGGCATGCCGGGCTTGATCATCACCATGTCGGCGCCTTCGTCCAGATCCAGCTCGACCTGGCGCAGGGCTTCGTCGGAATTGGCGAAATCGAGCTGATAGGTTTTCTTGTCGCCGGTCAGCGCGCCGTCGGCGCCCACGGCCTCGCGGAAGGGGCCGTAGAAGGCGCTGGCGTATTTGGCCGAGTAGGCCATGATCTTGCTGTCCTGAAAACCGGCGTCGTCAAGGGCGCGGCGGATCGCGCCGACCCGTCCGTCCATCATGTCCGAGGGGCCGAGAATGTCGCAGCCGGCTTCCGCCTGCACCAGGGCCTGACGGCAGAGGGCCTCGACGGATTCGTCGTTGAGAATCCGGCCGTCGACCACCAGGCCGTCATGGCCCAGGCTGTTGAAGGGATCGAGCGCGACGTCGCAGATGATGCCGATATCCGGGACGGCCCGCCGGATCAGGCGCACCGCCCGGCAGATGATGTTCTCCGGATTGAAGGCCTCTTCGCAGCCGGGGGTCTTCAGGGATTCGTCGACATAGGGAAAGACCGCGATCGCCGGAATCTTCAGTTCGGCGGCGCGGGCCACCGCGTCGGCAACGCAGTCGAGACCGTAGCGCAGGACGCCGGGCATGGAGGAAATGCCGCTGGTGCCGTCGGGTTCCTGCACGAAGATCGGCCAGATCAGGTCTTCCGTCCCGAGGCGGTTTTCCGCGACGAGTTTCCGGGTCCAGTCGTCGGTGCGGTTGCGCCGGGTGCGGATCTGCGGATAGCCCCCCAGCACCGCGGGTTTGCGCAGGTAGGGGTTGAGGCTGTTTCCGGTGGTGTTTCTCTGGCTCGCCATCGCGTTTCCGTTCGCGGTCTGCCGGGGCAGCGCCGTCTCGTTCCTGTCATCAAACACCAAGTCTAAATCCCGGAGCCCCTGACAACAAGGGGCACCGGGATATTGGAAGCCTGACTTATGCGGCCCGGCCTGTTTGGCCCGGCCTACTCTGCGGCCACGGCGGACCTGCCGACGGCGTCGAGGGCCTGATCGAGATCGGCCAGGATATCGTCGATATGCTCGATCCCGATCGACAGCCGCACGTAGCCGTCCGAGACGCCGCTGGCGAGCTGTTCTTCCGGGGTCAGCTGCGAGTGGGTGGTGGTGGCCGGGTGGATGGCGAGACTGCGGGCGTCGCCGAGGTTGGCGACATGATAGAAGAGCTGCAGCGCATCGATGAACTGCCGGCCGGCTTCCTTGCCGTCCTTGAGTTCGAAGCCGACCAGAGCACCGTACCTGCCGTTCAGATAGCTATCGGCGCGGCGTTTCTGTTCGCCCTCGAAGAGGCTTGGATGAATGACTTTGGTGACCGCCGGGTGCTTGCACAGGAAGTCCACGACCTTCTGGGCATTGGCGCAGTGCTCGCGCATCCGCAGGGGCAGGGTCTCCAGTCCCTGAATGAACTGGAAGGCGTTGAAGGGGCTCATGGCCGGACCGAGATCGCGCAGCAGCGTCACCCGGGCCTTGAGGATGTAGGCGATCGGGCCGAGGGGTTTGACCGCCTGGGTCCAGACCGCGCCGTGGTAGCTCGGGTCCGGCTCGTTGAGCAGCGGGAAGCGCCCGGCATTGGCTTCCCAGTCAAAGGTGCCGCCGTCGACAATCAGTCCGCCGATCGAGGTGCCGTGACCGCCGATATACTTGGTGGTGGAGTGGACCACGATGCTGGCGCCGTGGTCGAACGGCCGGCAGAGCACCGGCGCGGCGGTGTTGTCGACGATCAGCGGCACACCGAGTTCGTTGCCGATATCGGCGACTTCGCGGATCGGAAAGACCGTCAGCTTGGGATTGGGCAGGGTCTCGGCGTAGTAGGCGCGGGTCCTGTCGTCGGTGGCGCGGCGGAAGGCCTCGGGATCGGCCGGATCGACGAAGCGGACCTCGATGCCCATGTTGGGGAAGGTGTTGGCGAAAAGGTTCCAGGTGCCGCCGTAGAGATCCGTCGAGCTGACGATGTTGTCGCCGGCGCGCGCGATGTTCTGGATGGCGATGGCCGAGGCGGCCTGACCGGAGCTGACGGCAAGGGCCGCTGCGCCGCCTTCCAGGGCGGTGATGCGTTCTTCCAGAACCGCGCAGGTCGGGTTCATGATCCGGGTATAGATGTTGCCCAGCTCCTTCAGCCCGAAGAGGTTCGCGGCGTGCTCGGCATTCTTGAACTGAAAGGACGTGGTCTGATAGATCGGGACCGCAACCGCGCCGGTTTCCGGGTCGCTGCGATAGCCCGCGTGCAGGGCAAGGGTTTCCGGGTGCTGTGATTTTACGGCCATGCTGTGTGCTCCATCTATGGTCTTCGGGCGGCGGCGTGACTGCCGGTCTTCACCAGAATTTTCCTGTGGTCAAAAAGAAAAACAAAAAAAACCGCCACGGCTATAGCCGGGCGGTTGGAACCGCTCGCTTTAGCCGTATTTATATAGCGCCCGCAAGCTGTGCTTCAAATCGGCGCATAACTATCCAACGCCCCCGGCCTGAATTTGTCAAGATGGATGGCGGGTGACGGCATCCCATCCGGCAAGGCCGCCGCCTGGGTTATGAGCCAGGCGTGGCGGTAAGCAGATCGCGTATGGAGCCGAAGGAGGCTTCCCAGCCCATGCCGATGCCCCGGCGCGCGTCTTCGCGCCGGACCGCCGAATGAACCAGCCGCACGAAGGTGCCGCTTCCCTGCGGTGTGAAGTTCACCTCGACCCGGGAGTCGGGGGTTCTTTCCGCTTCACCGTCTGCCGGGGCGCTCACATGGGCCCAGGAGAACACCAGCTTCTCGCCGGGCAGGATCTCCAGATAGCGGCCCTCGAACCAGCTCGCGGCAACGTCGTCCGCCGACAACAGGAACTTCCAGCCGCCGTCCGGGCGCAGATCGATGTCCGCCGACAGCAGTGAATTCGGGGCGCGCCCGAACCACTTCACGACAATTTCCGGATCGGTCCAGGCCGCAAAGACCTTCGCAGGCGGGACCGCGTAGTAGCCTTCGACGACAACGGGGTCCGCGCCGGGACCGGACTTGACGAATTCCATGGTCACTTTCCCCCGCGCGTCCGCTCGTCGGCGAAATAGCGGCCGAGATTATCGAGCTGATCTGTCCAGAAGGCCTGATAATCGTTCAGCCATTCCGTCGCCTGTTTCATCGGCTCCGCGTTCAGGCGGCAGTGGCGGGTGCGGCCGCGTTTTTCCACGGTCAGCAGACCGGCGTCACTGAGCACGCGGACATGTTTGGACACGGCGGTCTGGGACATCCTGAAAGGCTCCGCCAGATCGGAGAGCCTGGCTTCGCCCTGCATGAGCCGGCTCAGAATGGCGCGCCGGGTGGCGTCGCTGAGGGCGGCAAAGATGGTATCGAGATTTTCCACGGCTATTCCATTACAGTGAACAATATGGTTGACTAAAATCTGTCAGGATTATAGTAAACCAGTCGGTTCATATTTTGAAACCCTGTTGATGTCAAAAGATGCAATTCAGAAAAGGGGAGCAAACCTGATGTCCAAATATATCTTTGCCTACCACGGTGGAAAAAAGCCGGAAACGCCCGAAGCCTGTAGCTTGCTCATGGCGAGATGGGACGCCTGGATCAGCGATCTCGGCGCGGCCATGGTCAATCCCGGCGCGCCGGTCGGCAAGTCGAGCACCGTCAGTGCCGCCGGTGTGACCGACGACGGCGGGGCAAACCCGCTCTCGGGCTATTCCGTGGTCGAAGCCGACAGCCTGGAGGCCGCCCTGGCAATGGCGAAGGGCTCTCCGGTCCTGGATCACGGCACCATCGAAGTCGCGGAAATAATAAAGATGTAGCCGGGGGCGCCGCCGTCACGCCTGGGTGAGACAAGCCGGCGGCGGGGCTGCCAGACAGAGGAATTGCTTCCGTCATTCCATGCCTTTTTCCCGGGGTGGCAGAGGGGTGGCAGAGAAGGTAAAATCAGTGTCATAAGGGCTTTCAATTGGACGGCGCACCGGGGCTTCGGTAAAAGAAGCCAAACGGTCGTTAGGGAGTTGAAGCCTTGCAGTTCGAGCTTTCCGAGGAGCAGCGCGCGTTTCGCGATATGGCGCAGGATTTCGCGCGCCGGGAAATGGCGCCCCACGCCGACGCCTGGGACGAGGAAAAGATCTTTCCGGTCGAGACCCTGCGCAAGGCGGCGGCGCTCGGCTTCGGCGGGATCTATGTACGCGAGGATGTCGGCGGCTCCGGCCTGTCGCGTCTGGACGCGGCGGTGATCTTCGAGGAACTGGCCGGGGGCTGCACCTCGACCGCGGCCTACATTTCTATCCACAACATGGCGGCCTGGATGGTCGATCACTTCGGCAGCGCGGACACGCGCCGGGCGTTCCTGCCGCCGCTCTGTTCGATGGAACAGTTCGCGAGCTACTGCCTGACCGAGCCGGGGGCGGGCTCCGATGCCGCGTCGCTGAAAACCCGGGCTGAGCGCGACGGCGATCATTATGTACTCAACGGCACCAAGGCCTTTATCTCCGGCGGCGGGCGCAGCGACACCTACGTCGTGATGTGCCGGACCGGCGGCGAGGGGCCGAAGGGGATTTCGGCGCTGGTGGTGCCGGGCGATACGCCGGGTCTGTCCTTCGGCAAGCAGGAACGCAAGATGGGCTGGAACAGCCAGCCCACGGCCATGGTGATTTTCGAGAACGTCCGGGTGCCGGATGCCAATCTTCTGGGCGCGGAAGGCGACGGCTTCAAGATCGCCATGATGGGGCTGGACGGTGGCCGGGTGAATATCTCCGCCTGTTCGCTCGGCGGCGCGCGGGCGTCGCTGGAGTCGGCCCGCTCTTACATGAAGGAGCGCAGGCAGTTCGGAAAGGCGCTGGCCGAATTCCAGGCGCTGCAGTTCAAGCTGGCCGACATGGCGACCGAGCTGGCGGCGGCGCGCCTGATGGTGCAGTGCGCGGCCCAGAAGCTCGACGACAACGCCGCGGACAAGACCGCCTTCTGCGCCATGGCCAAACGCTTTGCCACCGATGCCGGCTTCGCGGTCTGCAACGAGGCCCTGCAGCTGCATGGCGGCTACGGCTATCTGCGCGATTTCCCGATCGAGCGGATCCTGCGGGATCTGCGGGTGCATCAGATTCTCGAAGGCACCAATGAGGTGATGCGGGTGATCATTGCCCGGCACCTGCTGTCCGACTAGGTTGGGATCTCATAATCCTGTCGCCCAATCGGGTCGTATTATGGCCATCAATGAATATGAGTCCTCAAGCTGAACGCCTTTTCCACGAACGCAGATAATTCACAGGATATCCGACCATGAGTGAAACCGAAGAGGTCCTCTTCGAACAGCGCGGCGCTGTCGGCTTTGTGACGCTGAACCGGCCGAAGTTCCTCAACGCGCTGACCCTGACGATGATTCGCGCGATCGATTCAACGCTGACGGCCTGGGACGGGGACGATAGCGTTGCCGCCGTGGTAATCCGCGGCGCGGGCGACCGGGCCTTCTGTGCCGGCGGCGATGTTCGGGCGGTGTGGGAGGCCGGCCGGGCCGCGAAAGCGGAAGGCAGGACCGGCGAGGGCCTGACCGCCGATTTTTTCCGCGAGGAATATGTCCTGAACCGGCGGGTTCACCGCTTTTCCAAGCCCTACATCGCGCTGGTCGACGGCTATACCATGGGCGGCGGCGTCGGGCTTTCGGTACACGGCGCTTTTCGCGTCGCAACCGAGCGGACGCAGGTGGCGATGCCCGAGACCGCGATCGGACTGTTCCCGGACGTTGGCGGCAGTTACTTTCTGCCGAAGCTCAAAGGCCGGATCGGGACCTACCTCGCTTTGACCGGCGCGCGGATCAGAACCGAGGATTGCCTCTACAGCGGTATTGCCACGGCTTACGTCGAGAGCAGCGATCTGGCGGATCTGGAGATGGCGCTGGTGCAGGCCGACTGGAGCGCTGCATCGGCGCAGAAGACGGCAGAGGATGTTGTCGCGGGCTTTTCCAGGGCGCCCGGCGAAGCGCCGCTGGCGGCGCGTCAGGAACAGATCGACCGGATCTTCAGCGGCGAGACGATGGAAGATATCGTCGCGGCGCTGGAAGCCGAAACGGGTGACTGGGCGGCGGAGACTCTTGCGACCCTCGCGGGCCGCTCGCCGACCTCGCTGAAGGTGGCGCTGGAACAGATGCGGCGCGGCGCCGAACTGGACTTCGACGAAGCGATGATCATGGAATACCGGATGAGCCAGGCCTTCATGGCCGGCGAGGATTTCTATGAAGGCATCCGTGCCGTGCTGGTCGACAGGGATCATGCGCCCGGATGGAATCCCGCGACTCTTGCCGAGGTGTCGGCTGAGCGGGTTGTCGGCTATTTCGAAAGTCTGGGCGCGCGGGATCTTTCTTTCGCGTGATCCGGTTTCGGAGCTAGATTGAGACGGCCTGCAGGATCTTTCCGGCGGCAAGGACGACAGGACAATGAGGCTGCAGCGCAAGCGGCCGGCAAAAGGGAGTTAGAGCGATGACGGATATCGGTTTCATAGGTCTCGGCAATATGGGCGGCCCGATGGCCAGGAATCTGGTCAAGGCGGGGCACAGCGTGAAGGGCTTCGATCTGGGCCCGGCGGCGCTGGAGACAGCGCGCGCCAACGGCATCGAAACGGTCGATGCGGCCACCGGTGTGCTGACGGGTGCGAAGGTCGTGGTCACCATGCTGCCGGCGGGGGAACATGTGCGCAGCGTCTATCTCGGCGCGCAGGGACTGATCGCGCTGGCCGAGCCCGATACCCTGTTCATCGACTCCTCGACTATCGATGTCGCCACCTGCCGCGAGGTTCACGAGGCCGCGGCGGCGGCCGGTCATGCCATGCTCGATGCGCCGGTTTCGGGTGGCGTGGCGGGCGCGGACGGCGGCACCCTGACCTTCATGGTCGGCGGCACCGACGAAGCCTTCGGGCGTGGCAGGTTCCTCTTCGAGATCATGGGACGCAACATCGTTCATGCGGGCGGGGCAGGGAACGGTCAGGTCGCCAAGGTCTGCAACAACATGATCCTGGGCATCACCATGCTGGGCATTTCCGAAGCCTTCACGCTGGGACAGGCCCTCGGTCTCGCGCCGGAAAAGCTTCAGGAAATCAGCTCGACCTCGTCGGGTTCCTGCTGGGCGATGCTGAATCACAATCCGGTGCCGGGGATCGTCGAGACCTCGGCGGCGAACCGCGATTACCAGCCGGGCTTTGCCGCCGCCATGATGCAGAAGGATCTGCGACTGGCCCAGGCGGCGGCCAATCAGGCCGGGGTGCCGACCCCGCTGGGCGCCGAGGCCGCGGCGCTTTACACCATGTTCGTGAAGTCCGGGCGCGGCGGTCTGGATTACTCGGCCATCATCAAGATGCTGCAGGAGTCCTAATGGTTGTGTAGAAAAGCGGGTTGCTGCCACTTAATCAAGTTTTAACGTCCTCGCGTCATCATAGTTATTCTGAAGTTCTATCCATTTGAACATTTTGACGCGAGGTTGCCGTGAAGGCCTCATATTTAGAGACGATTAGCCTGGTTGAACGTTTGCACCGCCAATGTCTTGAAGTGGTGAAGTTCGAACTTGACCGGATGGGTGTGCGGGATCTGAACAACGTTCAGGCCCTGATACTGTTCAACATCGGCGACGAAGAGCTGACCGTCGGTGAGCTGACGCAGCGCGGATACTATCTGGGTTCGAACGTTTCCTATAACGTCAAGAAAATGGTCGAGAACGGCTATCTGATCCAGGAGCGTTCCCTGCATGACCGCCGTTCGTTCCACGTTCACGCGTCCGAGTCAGGCCTGAAGATCTTCCGCGCCCTGGGACAGCTGTTCGATCAGCATGCCGAAAACGGCCTGCAGAATGCTCAGCTTTCCGATGACGTGCTGAAGAATGCCAACGAGACTCTGCAGCGTGTGCTGCAGTTCTGGTCGGTGCCCAGTCAGTACGGCAACAGAATGAATCCGGCGGCTTAGGCGCCGCGTCGTCGTGCAATCGGGCGGGTCTTTTCCAGAACGGGCGGCAGGCTTTGCCGCAAACGAAAACCAGACCATTGGTCAGAGGGGCTGCATGCTTCTTTCCCGATGGTTTTTTTATACCGGGATGCCGATCCCGGTGGCGGCCGTGTTCGCCGGGTTGCCCGGCGGCCGTGCGGCGACAAGAGTCCGGTCGTCTTTCACTGGGTCAGTGAAAAATGTGAACCAGCCTCTACTTCAATGGGTTAGACGGCGTTTTACCTTCCCGATCGTTATTGGCGGGAAGCTTCGCACTTCTAGTAGGGATCATGATCTATAAGATTGTTATCGCGCGCCCGATTTCAGCCCGGGCCGCACGCCAGGGACGGATCGGGAGGTTTTTTTCCAGAATGTTTCCAATCACGCTGACAATGCGGGCCGCAGCTACAGTGGCTCACAAGCTGGCCAGCTTGTGCAGTCTTTCACTGCTGTCCCGGTAACGGGGCAATGACCGGAACCCGGCAGATGAACGAGTCCGATGTCATTATCGAATTTGTCCGGCTTGGCAACTACGTGAAGGTCTCGGCGATGCATGCGCCGACCATGATTGAAGCGATTATCGTCGGTCCACCATCGGCCGGCGAATATGTTCTGCAGCAGAATGCCCTTCGCAAACTGAAATATCTGCTGGCTAAAAACCGGCCGCAAAGCGCTGTCTCACGGGGCGTTGTCGTCTGAGCGCATCCAATTCGGCTGGCCTGTTCCGCCGGGTTTGACGAGGGTTCCGCTCCCGGGGACACTGGCCGCTCGACGCGCCGACCGCCGTACTGCGCAGATTCCCATTCATTTTCGTTCGATCGGAGGCCGCCTGGCCTGCGTGCGCCGTGTGTTTTTTGCCCGATTCAGGCGGGAAGCTACAACCGAAGCATGAAGAGCAGGCGACTGAAGTCAGGGTATTCACTGAGGATTTCAGCGCCAGCGGTATGAAAATCACTAATACTAATTATTCAAATTACTTGTACGGTAATGCGCGTTATTCAAAAAAAGCAATTCCGGGCATGAAAGTGCCGGCCGCAGTTCGGTCGGAAAAGATGACGCTTTTAGCGTCAGGTCATAGGGCCACGATCTGAAGCGCATGGCCCTTACGACCTGGAGAGATTGAGGGTTCGGGCGGCAGGACAGGGGCCCGGGAGCCAGAAAACGCGCAGCGGCGGTACAGCAGGGGATCGTTGCCTGCGCAGGTGGTGGCGGGATGAAATCCTGGCTCAGAGGGCCAGAAAGAGACGTCGGGATCGAATCATGTGATTCGACCCGAACGTATATTTTCCGTGTGTTTTGCCGGGGTATGCCGCCCGCAGGACCTTGCGGTCCCGGAGTCTGATCGCTTCACTCAATCGGTGAAAAGCGTAAAACGCCCTCAAGGGGCTGATTTAACGACGGCAAATACCAGACGACGGAACGATCCTAGGCGGCTTTACCGCGTCCGCGGGCTTGTTTTGCGCCCCGGCCAAGGCCGATTTTCTTGGCAAATGCCGAGCGCTGGGCGGCATAATTCGGTGCGACCATGGGATAATCGGCAGGCAGCCCCCACTTTGCCCGATATTCATCAGGTGTCATGCTGTAGGTGGTTCGGAGATAGCGCTTCAGCATTTTCAGCTTTTTGCCGTCTTCGAGACAGATGACAAAGTCGGGGGTAATGGATTTTCGAATGGAAACCGCCGGCTTCAGCGTTTCCATCGGTCCCACGGTCCCGTTGTTCAGACTCAAAAGAGAGTCATGAACGGTTTGTATCACATCGCGCAATTCGTGGCTGGCGACAGGGTTATTGCGTACATATGAAGCTACAACTTCAGACGTCATTCGCAATAAATCTTTGGAAGTCAGTTGCAGGGTTACAGCATCAGTCATTTTTATTCCGTTTAGTCTCATAACTACTGTATTTTCGACAATAAATTGCACGGCAATAAAATAATGTCAACTATTCAGTTGGTTAGGCGTGCTCCCTCCCGACATACCACAGCGGTTGTTGCGCGTCCTGGTTTTTGCGCTCGTTTTTGCGGTTGCTCAGGGGCAGCCGCCGGTAAAGGTAAAATGTCGCATTCAGTTGAATTTAGGTGGCCTCCCCGGCTTTTCATCGCGCGAGTGGCTATGGTAGTGTCCGCGCGCAGTTGCCAGAATGGTAATTGCCACTACGAATTTCAGGTTTAATGAGAGCCATGACAGACAAACCGATCGCGATTGCTTCAGATCACGCCGGCTATGAACTCAAGAGCGTTCTGGTCAAAGAACTCGAAGCATCAGGCTATAGTGTACTGGACCTTGGAACCTACGGCCCCGCATCGGTCGATTATCCTGACTTCGGTGTTGCCCTGGCCCAGGTGATCGAAATGGGAAAAGCCGACAGAGGCGTTCTGGTCTGCGGCTCGGGGATCGGGATTTCAATTGCGGCAAACCGCAATCCGGCGGTCCGTGCGGCCCTGTGCCACGACGAGACCACGGCGCGGCTCGCCCGTGAACACAACGATGCGAATGTATTGGCGCTGGGGGAACGCACGACCGGTGTCGAAGTGGCAAAGCAATGCCTGCGCATATTTCTGACAACCGACTTCGCCGGTGGTGAGCGCCACGAGCGGCGGGTTGCGAAGCTCGGCTAGAATTTTCTTTTAATTATCAGACATAGTTGGAGAACACGCGCCATGACTGCAGTCGCTACAAAGGCTGGCACGGAGAATGCTTTCTTTTCCGCCGGCCTGGCGGAAACCGATCCCGAGCTCGCGGAGGCCATCCGCGACGAGCTGCGCCGTCAGCAGGATCAGATCGAACTGATCGCATCCGAGAACATCGTCTCGCGTGCGGTTCTGGAAGCTCAGGGTTCGGTCCTGACCAACAAATATGCCGAAGGCTATCCGGGGCGGCGCTACTACGGTGGCTGCGAATTCGTCGACGTGGCCGAAAATCTGGCGATCGAACGGGCGAAGAAGCTCTTTGACTGCAGTTTCGCCAACGTCCAGCCGCATTCCGGCTCTCAGGCCAACCAGTGTGTGATGCTGGCCCTGCTCACGCCCGGCGACACCATTCTGGGCCTTGCCCTGTCGGCGGGCGGGCATCTGACCCATGGTGCCAGGCCGAACCTGTCGGGCAAGTGGTTCAACGCCGTGCATTACGGTGTCCGGCCCCAGGACGGCATCATCGACATGGATCAGGTCGCGGAGATGGCGCGCGCGCACAAACCGAAGATGATCATCGCCGGCGGCTCGGCCTATCCGCGCTTCATCGACTTCGCGCGCTTTCGCGAGATCGCCGACGAGATCGGCGCCTATCTGATGGTGGACATGGCGCACTTCGCCGGGCTGGTTGCCGGCGGGGTTCACCCGAGCCCGCTGCCGCATGCGCATGTGGTCACCACGACGACCCACAAAACCCTGCGTGCCGGCCGGGGCGGTATGGTTCTTTCGAACGACCTGGAGATCGGCAAGAAAATCAATTCCGCCGCTTTCCCGGGCCTTCAGGGCGGTCCCCTGATGCATGCAATCGCCTCCAAGGCCGCGGCCTTCGGCGAGGCTTTGAGGCCGGAGTTCAAGGTTTATTCCCAGGCGGTCGTCGACAACGCCAAGACCCTGGCCGAGGTTCTGGCCAGGCACGGCTGCGATATCGTCTCGGGCGGCACCGACACGCATCTGATGCTGGTCGATCTGCGTCCCAAGGGCCTGACCGGCGACATCGCCGAGGAGAGTCTGGACCGTGCGGGAATCACCTGTAACAAGAACGGGATCCCCTTCGATCCGGAGAAACCGACCGTCACCTCGGGTGTCCGGCTGGGCACGCCCGCCGGCACCACACGCGGTTTCGGACAGGCGGAATTCACCAGGGTCGGGGAATTGATCAGTCGCGTACTGGACGGATTGGCCGCCAATCGCGAAGATAACAGTGCAATCGAATCGGAGGTCCGGTCGGAAGTGGTGGCGCTATGCCGGCGTTTTCCGATCTATCCGGATCTGACAGTATAAACCGAGACGTTGGTTTGAATTCAGTGATGGGCGATCCGCGGGTCGCTGGGAGGGGGAATATGCGTTGTCCGTTTTGCGGTCATGAGGATACTCAGGTAAAGGATTCCAGACCGACTGAGGACCATTCCGCCATTCGACGGCGCAGACAGTGTCCCAATTGTGCCGCGCGCTTCACGACGTTCGAGCGCGTGCAGCTTCGTGAACTGACCGTGGTCAAGGGCACCGGTCAGCGTGAACCTTTCGACCGTGAAAAGCTTGCGCGTTCGATGACCATCGCCCTGCAGAAGCGGCCGGTTGACCGCGAAAGAGTCGAGCGGGTCATCAACGGGATCGTCCGGCGACTCGAGTCCTCGGGCGAGAGCGAGATCCCGACCAAGCTGATCGGCGAGATGGTGATGGATGCTCTGGCGACCCTGGATCAGGTCGGCTACGTCCGCTTTGCGTCAGTCTATCGCGACTTCCGCGAAGCCCGGGATTTTGGTGAATTCGTTGGCAAGCTCGGCACCGAACAAGACTGAGAAACACGACGCCGCTTTCATGCGCGCGGCGCTCGCTCTTGCGTCGCGCGGCCTGGGACGCGTCGCACCAAATCCGGCGGTGGGCTGTGTCCTGGTCAAGGAAGAACGTGTGGTCGGCCGCGGCTGGACCCAGCCGGGCGGGCGTCCGCACGCGGAAACCGAGGCTCTGCGCCGGGCGGGAGACGCGGCCCGGGGGGCCTGCGCCTATGTGACTCTGGAGCCGTGTTCCCATCATGGCCAGACGCCGCCCTGTGCCGATGCGCTGATTGCCGCCGGGATCCGGCGCTGTGTCGTGGCGCTGGAAGATCCGGATGCGCGGGTCCAGGGGCGGGGCATCGCGCAGCTGCGTGCCGCCGGGATCGAGGTGACCATCGGTGTCGGCGCACAGGCGGCGCGGCGGATCAACGAGGGTTTCCTGCGGCGCGTGTCCGAAGGACGTCCCCTGATCACCCTGAAGATCGCCTCGACGCTGGACGGCAGGATCGCGACCCGCAGCGGCCAGAGCCAATGGATCACCGGACCGGAGGCCCGCGCGCGCGGCCATCTGCTGCGTGCGACTCACGATGCGGTCCTGGTCGGCAGCGGCACCGCGCTGGCCGATAATCCACGGCTCGATGTCCGTCTGCCGGGACTGGAGGGCTGTTCGCCTCTGCGTGTGGTGCTGGACGGACAGCTCCGGCTGCCGCTGCAGCATGACCTCGTGGCGCGGGCGAAAGAGCAGCCGACCCTGATCTTTACAAAACCCGGTGACGGGATGGCGCGGCGCCAGGGCTATCTCGAGGCCGGAGTTGAGGTTCTGGAGGCCCCGGTGGGCGCGCAGGGCGGGGTTTCACTGAGCGCCGTACTGCAGACACTGGGCGCGTGCGGCGTGACCCGACTGCTGGTGGAAGGCGGCGGCGCGGTCGCGGGCAGCTTGTTCCGGGCCGGTCTGGTGGACCGGATCGCCTGGTTCCGCGCGGGCGGTGTCATCGGTGGCGACGGTGTGCCGGCGGTGTCCGGCTTCGGCCTTGATCTTTTGGAGGAGATGCCGAAATTCGAGCTGCTGTCTTCGATCGCGCTTGCCCGGGACCGCCTGGAGGTTTTCCATCGTCATGAACCCGATCGGCCCACTCAAACAGGAAAGTCCTGACTGTGTTTACCGGAATTGTATCGGACCTCGGAACCCTGCGCTCGATGGAAGGCAGCGATATCCTGCGCCTGGAAATCGAAACCTCCTACGATCTCGATAGTGTCGATATCGGAGCATCGGTCAGCTGTTCGGGCGCCTGCCTGACAGTGGTGGAGAAGGGGAACAACTGGTTTGCCTTCGAGGTTTCCCGCGAGACCCTGTCCAAAACCACCATGGGCGAGTGGCAGCCGGGCCGGAAGATCAATCTGGAGCGCGCGCTGAAGCTCGGAGACGAACTCGGCGGACATCTGGTCTCCGGCCACGTCGACGCTGTGGGGCAGGTGGTCCGCAAGGAACGCGACGGCGAGTCCTGGCGTTTCAGTTTCGCGGCGCCGGACGCGCTGTCGGCGTTCATCGCCGAAAAGGGCTCGATTGTCGTCGATGGCGTATCGCTGACGGTCAACGAGGTTGACGACAACGTCTTCGGGGTCAACATCATTCCCCATACCACCGCCGTCACCACCTTCGGCAGCCTGGAGAAAGGCGAAAGGGTGAACCTGGAAATCGATATGCTGGCCCGCTATCTCAAGCGGCTGCTGGAAAAGGACCGCGCATGACCACCCCCGATCAGGACCCCAGGCGGACCACGTTCAGTGAAATCGTCTCGGCGCCCGAGGAGATTATCGAAGAGGCCCGGAACGGCCGGATGTTCATTCTGGTCGATGACGAGGGCCGCGAGAACGAGGGCGATCTGATCATTCCGGCGCAGATGGCGACGCCGGAAGCCATCAACTTCATGGCGAAGTACGGCCGCGGCCTGATCTGTCTCGCCATGACGGCCGAGCGGATCAAGCAACTCGGGCTGCCCCTGATGGCGCGCCGGAACGAGTCGCGCCACGAAACCGCCTTTACCGTGTCGATCGAGGCCCGGGAGGGCATTACCACCGGTATTTCGGCGCCGGACCGGGCGCACACCGTGGCGGTGGCCGTGGATCCGAGCAAGGGCGCCGGCGATATCGTTTCCCCCGGCCACGTCTTTCCGCTGGTGGCGCGCGACGGCGGTGTTCTGGTCCGCACCGGCCACACCGAGGCGGCCGTCGACATCGCCCGTCTGGCCGGTCTCAACCCCGCCGGGGTGATCTGCGAGATCATGAAGGACGACGGGACCATGGCCCGGCGGGACGATCTGATTGCCTTTGCCCAGCATCACGGCCTGAAAATCGCGACAATCGCCGATCTGATCGCCTATCGCCGCCACAACGACCACATCGTCGAGCGCACGGTCGAGACAAGCTTCACCAGCCGTTTCGGTGGCGAGTTCAACATGGCGATCTACGTCAATCGGGTGTCCTATGCGGAACACGTCGCGCTCTGGAAGGGCGATCCCCAAAGCGGCGATGAACCGCCGCTTGTACGCATGCACGCGCTGAACGTGCTGGATGACGTGCTGGGCGATGAAACCGGCGGCAAGGCTGGCGAGTTGCAGCATTCGATGGAAATTATCGGCCGCGAAGGGCGCGGCGTCGTGGTGCTGATCCGCGAACCCTCGCCGAAGAGCTTGTCCGAGGCCCTGCGGGCGCGTATAGGGGAGCCGACGAAGGCGTCCGGCGAGCTGCGCGATTATGGCGTCGGGGCCCAGATACTCTTGGACCTGGGCGTTCGCAGGATGATATTGCTCTCCAATACCCAGCACACCGTCGTGGGACTGGAAGGCTATGGGCTGGAGATCATCGATCAGCGGCCGATCGACTGAAGCCTGTTCGATAAAGGCCTCCGCCGGGCAATACGGCCTGGACGTCGCGGATGAAGACAGCCGCAGACATGCGTACAACAAGCGAGTAACAGGCAGAAAACATGGATGAAGCGCCCCACATTCTGATCGTGGAAGCCCGCTTTTACGAAGATATCGCCGATGAGCTGGCTAATGGCGCGATTGCCGAGCTGGAAAAAGCCGGCGCGAGCTATGAGCGGCTGTCGGTGCCGGGGGCCTTCGAAATCCCCGCGGCCATCCGCATGGCGATCCGTTCGATGGATTTCTTTTCCGGCCGCCGCCGTTTCGACGGCTACATCGCGCTCGGCTGCGTTATTCGCGGCGAGACCACGCATTACGACTATGTCTGTGCCGAGTCCGCCCGCAAGCTGCAGGATCTGGCCTGCGGATACACCCTGGCCCTGGGCTACGGCATCCTGACCTGCGAGAACGCCGAACAGGCCTGGGCGCGTGCCAGGGCCACGGAAAAGAACAAAGGCGGCGACGTTGCCCGCGCCTGCCTCGATATGGTTGACGTGAAACGCCGTTTTCACCTCTTCCCGCGTTAAGGAGACCGAGATGCCGTCATCGGATACCTCCGGCTCCCCGGAAAAACCCCAGTCAAATACCGGCCCGGCGGACAAGCGCCAGCCGCGCGACCGCCGCAAGGGCACCCTGAAGCGCAGCCTGGCCCGTCTGGCCGCCATTCAGGCGCTTTATCAGATGGAAATGTCAGGTGCGACCGCCGGCGAGGTTGTCGACGAGTTCCTGCGCCATCGTCTGAACGATGAAGTGGACGGGCTGGATCTGTCCGAGGCCGACCGCACGCTGCTCGCGGATCTGGTCAGGGGCACGACGGCGGAACGTGACAGGCTGGACGATATGCTGGCCGCTGTTCTGAATGACGACTGGCCGATTGATCGCCTTGAACGTCTGCTCAGGATTCTGCTGCGCACGGCGGTCTATGAACTCTCGGAACGTCTGGATACGCCGGTCAAGGTCGTGATTACCGAGTACATGAATCTGGCGCATTCCTTTTTCAGCGAAAAAGAACCCTCTCTGGTCAACGGCGTGCTGGACCGGATCGCGCGCAGCCTGCGCCCGGAAGAGCTGGAAGAGGACGGCGGTTCGGCGTCCTGATGCCGCCCGATTGCCGCCAGAAACACTTTCGGCTTTATGACCCCAGAACGCCTCTGCAGCGCGGAACGGACGGCTGATGTCTGGCGAATTCGATCTTATCGCGCGTTATTTCGTGCCGCTGACGGCGGGCGCGCCGGGAACTTTCGGCCTCAAGAACGATGCCGCGCTCCTGCCGGACACCGACGGGCGTTCCGTGGTCGTGACAGCCGACTGTCTGGTCAGCGGTGTGCATTTTCGTCCCGAAGACCCGCCTGAGCTGGTGGCGAAAAAGGCTCTGCGGGTCAATCTGTCCGATCTTGCGGCCATGGGTGCGAAGCCCATGGGCTACCTCATGACTCTGGCTTTACCGAAAGGCGGGGCTTTACCCAAAGACGGGGCTTTACCCAAAGACGGGGCTTTACCCAAAGACGGGGCTTTACCCAAAGACGGCAGCGAGGACTGGCTGTGCCGCTTTTGCGAGGGACTGGCCGAAGATCAGGCGCGCTTCGGGATTTCGCTTCTGGGCGGCGACACGGTCTCCACGCCGGGGCCGCTGGTCATCACCATCACGGCCATGGGCACGACGCCGCAGGGCAGGGCGCTGGCTCGCGGCACGGCCAGAGCGGGCGATCTGATCTTTGTATCGGGCAGTCTGGGGGACGGCGCGCTGGGCCTGCGGGTGTTCCGCGGCGAAGTTCCGGAACTTTCCGATACCGCGGCCGCCTATCTGCGCGACAGGTATCTGCTGCCCCAGCCGAGAACGGCTCTGGGGGAACGGCTTCTGAATGACGATCTGGCCCATTCGGCCATGGATATCTCCGACGGTCTGGTGGCCGATCTGGGGCATATCGCCGAAGCCTCAGGCCTGGGCGCCGAGATTTCGGTCGCGGATCTGCCGCTGTCCTCGGCCGCGGCCGCCATTCTGGAGACCGCCCCCGGCATGGGTGCGGCGGTGCTGGGCGGCGGTGATGACTACGAGCTGATGTTTACGCTGGCGCCGGACCGCAGAGCCGAGGTGGCGCAGCTGGCGCTGGACCTCGATCTTCCCCTGACCTGTATTGGCCGGATGCTTGAAGGTGCGGGCGTCAGGGTTCTGGCACCCGACGGATCCGAGGTGAAGGTGGTCTCGCCCGGCTGGAACCATATGGCGTAGAGATCGGGCGTTGTTTTTCTATGCAAAACAACGCTGTCGCGGCCCTGCTTTACGTTTGATTCATCATGCTGGGTTAGGGTTTCTTTACGGTTGCGGGGACGTCCCTGTTGGGCCGGCAAAGCGTATCGCAGCGGGCTTCGATCATGCGGATTGTCATACTCCTGGTACTGTTTCTCCTGCTGATCGGCGGTGCGGCCGGTGCTGCCTGGTGGTTTCTGCTGCGCGAGCCGGGAGAAGAAGAGATCGTGGAAGCGCCGGTCATCGAATCGGCCTTTCTCGAGTTTCAGCCGCTGATCCTGCCGATTATCGAAAAGGGCCGGATTACAAGCCAGGTGTCGATGACCGTCATCATCGAACTGCCGAAAGGCGATGCCCTTGAGCGCGGCGAGATGTATAAGCTGAAGCTCAGGGACCTGTTCTTTTCCGAACTGCATGCGCTCTATGCCCTCAAGTACGTAACCGATCAGGGCTATGACGGGGAGATCGTCAGACAGCGTCTGATGGCGGCTGCCGAAAAGATCTTCGGTCCCGGTGTCCTGCGCGGCATTGAACTTTCCCCGACCGGCTATCCGGACAGATCCTGATCATCGCCGCCGGCGAGCTTTGCGGCCTTTTCCTGAACAAGACTTCTAACCCTGCATTCGTGCTTTCCGGGTCTGCGGATTTGCGGATTTTCCGCCCGACGCCGGTACGCCAGGCTCTCCGGTATCGACTTTCATTGACCGGAGAAACCCCATGAACTACGCCATCCTCTTCGAAGACGACGAGAAGCATGCCGACAAGCGCAGGCAGTACATGCCGGCGCATCTGGCGTTCCTGGACAGCAATGCCGCGCGTATCAGTGCCGCCGGTCCACTCAGCGACAGCGCCGATGGTAGGGCCGCAGGAGGATTATGGCTGGTCACGGCCGACAGTCCTCAGGAAGCCCGCGATCTTGTCGAGGCCGATCCTTTCTGGCCGACCGGCCTGCGCAGGTCGGTGCGGATTCTGCTCTGGACCCAGGTGTTCGCCGCGGGAAAAAGAAAGATCTGACTCAGACAGCTTCAGCCGGCTTTCGCCTTGCCGTAGGAAAACAGCACGATCGCGGCGACGGCCAGCGCGGTGCCGGCGATCTGATAGGCGTTGATGCTTTCGCGGTAGACGATCACCCCGACGCCGATCGAGGTCGTAAGGATCGATATCACCGCATAGAGCGTGTACTGCGACGCACCGAATTTGTTGAACAGCAGAAAGAAGCCGATGAAGGTGACGAAGAAACCGAATCCGCTGAGCAGGATCATCCGCCAGTTATCGGCCAGATAGGCGGCATCGTCCGGGGTCTTGCAGACCACGATCGCCACAGTGAAGAAAGCCAGACAGGCGAGGACGGCGAATCCCATGAAGAGAAAGGGGTTTTCGGCAGGCGCGGCGCCACGCTGTCCATAGACGAAGATCGCGTTGCCGATCGCCGCCAGGGAGGCGAAGAGAACTGGTTGAAGCATGGGATATTCCGTTTCGACTGAAGAGGCTCCCTGCAGCTTTACACCATTCGTCGAGCGGGCAGAACAAAATCGGCCGTGGAGCACTCGGGCCGGGCAGGGGTGAGTTGCGGCAGGCTTCTCCGGCGGGAGTCAGCATGACGGTCTCACCTGCGCTGCACCGGTCTTCCGGGGGCCGGGCACAACTTTGTCAGGAGACAATTTGTGCGTTTGCCCGTTGAGGCGGAATGTTTATTGTCGCGGGCATGACACAAGATGCGAACATGAGAAACGTCGGCCTGCTGGCGGTCTGTCAGGCGCTGTCGATGTGCTGCAACGTGCTGATGGTCGCGATCGCGGCTCTGGTCGGACAGAACCTCGCGCCGGAGGGCTCGCTCGCGACCCTGCCGTTTGCGCTGCAGTTCATCGGCATCATGCTGATGACCGCGCCCGCTTCGCTGATGATGACGCGTTTCGGGCGGCGGTACGGCTTCAGCCAGGGCGCCGTCATCGGGATTGCCGCCGGGCTGATCTGTTCGCTGGCGGTATTCGAGCGCAGTTTCCTACTCTACTGTGTTGGCTCGCTGGTGTTCGGCGCCTTTGCCGCACACGCGACCTACTATCGCTTCGCCGCGGCAGATGCCGCCAAGCCGGAATCCAAGGGCCGGGCGATTTCCCTGGTGATGGCGGGCGGAGTCGTCGCGGCCATTGCAGGGCCGGAACTGGCGAAGTGGTCGCGGGATCTTTTCGAGCCGATTTTTTTCGCCGGCAGTTTCCTGGTGGTCTCGGCCCTCTGTGTGCTGGTCCTGATCATCGTCCAGTTTATCCGCATCCCGCATCTCAAGCCGGAGAAAGGCCGTGACGGCGGCCGTCCGCTGTCCGAGATCGCGAAGCAGCCGGCCTTTTTTGTCGCCGTGCTCTGCGGCATGGTGGGCTACGGCTCGATGAACCTGATCATGACGGCGACGCCGCTGGCCATGATGTCATGCGACCATAGCTTCTCCGACGCCGCGTTCGTGATCCAGTGGCATGCCCTGGGCATGTTCACGCCGTCCTTTTTCACCGGGCATCTGGTAAAGCGCTTCGGTGTCGAGCGGATTCTGCTGACCGGCGGCCTGCTGATCCTGGGCTGCATCGCCATCAATCTCTCGGGTATCGAGATCCTGAATTTCTGGGGCGGGCTGGTGATGCTGGGGCTGGGATGGAATTTCCTCTATGTCGGCGGCAGCATCCTGCTGACCTCGGCCCACCGGCCGGAAGAGCGGGCCAAGGTACAGGCGATGAACGAGTTCCTGACCTTCAGTACCGTCGCGGTCACCGCCCTGACCTCGGGCGCCCTGCTTCACAACTTCGGCTGGAGCGTGGTGAACCTCGGCGTTCTCATACCCGTTCTGGTGGTCATCGCCACGGTCGTCTGGTTCCTGCGGCAAAATCGGGCCGTTCCCGCGTAACACCGATTTCCCGGCCTTTGCCGTCCTCTTCCCGCCGCCCAAGGACAAGCTATTGCCATCGTTAGGCGATTCTGGCACCTTTCGACGCGATTCACGCTTTAAGCGATGATTCCAGCCTTAAAATCGACCGTTCGAGTCGTCTTAATCAGTGGGGGAAGATTTCTAGATGTCGACAGAGTTAATGGTAGCCATCGGGTGCGGTGTGATTGCACTGCTATATGGAGTTTGGGCGGCGCGATCCGTTCTGGCCTCGGACGCCGGAACGCCACGAATGCAGGAAATTGCAGCAGCCATCCAGGAAGGCGCACAGGCCTATCTGAACCGCCAGTATCGGGCCATTGGTCTGGTCGGCATTGTCATCTTCGTTATTCTCTGCCTGGTGTTCGGTATTCCCGACGGCATCGGCTTTCTGATCGGCGCGTTCCTGTCGGGCCTGACCGGTTTTATCGGCATGAACGTCTCGGTCCGGGCCAATGTCCGCACCGCCCAGGCCGCAAGCAAGAGCCTGGCCGAGGGCCTGAGCGTTGCCTTCCGTTCCGGTGCCGTGACCGGCATGCTGGTCGCCGGTCTGGCGCTGCTGGCGGTTGCCGGCTACTACGCCATTCTGCTGTCCCTGGGCTACGAGGGCCGGGGTCTGATTGTGCCACTGGTATCGCTGGGCTTCGGCGCGTCGCTGATCTCGATCTTCGCCCGTCTCGGCGGCGGCATCTTCACCAAGGGCGCTGACGTCGGCGCCGATCTGGTCGGCAAGGTCGAAGCCGGCATCCCCGAGGACGATCCCCGGAACCCGGCCGTGATCGCGGACAATGTCGGAGACAACGTCGGCGACTGCGCCGGCATGGCGGCCGATCTTTTCGAAACCTACGTGGTGACGATCGTCGCCACCATGGTTCTGGCCTCGATCTTCTTTGCCGGAACCGAGATCATGGTTCAGATGATGGCCTATCCGCTGGTTATCGGCGGCGTCTGCATCATCACCTCGATCATCGGAACCTTCTTCGTGCGTCTCGGCGCCAGCCAGAACATCATGGGCGCGCTCTACAAGGGCTTCATCGCTTCGGCGGTGTTCTCGGCCATTGCGCTCTGGTTCGTGACCGACTGGGTGCTGGGACTGGGAACCTCCTTCACGGTGAATAAGATTACCTTTACCGGGCAGGATCTTTTCTACTGCGGTATCGCCGGGCTGGTCATTACCGGCGGCATCATCTGGGTCACCGAGTATTACACCAGCACCGAGTACCGTCCGGTCCGCAGCGTGGCCGCCGCCTCGGTCACCGGGCACGGCACCAACGTGATCCAGGGGCTTGCCATTTCGATGGAAGCGACCGCGATTCCGGCGCTGATCATCGTTGCCGGAATTATCGTCACCTTCATGCTGGCGGGACTGCTCGGCATCGCCATTGCGGTGACCACCATGCTGGCGCTGGCCGGGATGGTCGTGGCACTCGACGCTTACGGACCGGTGACCGACAATGCGGGCGGTATTGCCGAGATGGCCAATCTGGACGAGTCGGTGCGTAAGACCACCGATGCCCTGGACGCGGTCGGCAACACCACCAAAGCGGTGACCAAGGGCTATGCCATCGGTTCCGCCGGTCTCGGCGCGCTGATCCTCTTCGGCGCCTACACGGCCGATCTGGAGCATTTCGTGGCGACCGGGGCCATTGCGGCCGAGGGCGTCAACTTTTCGCTCTCCAACCCCTTCGTGGTGGTCGGCCTGTTCATCGGCGGCCTTCTGCCGTACCTCTTCGGTGCGATGGGCATGACCGCCGTGGGCCGCGCTGCCGGCTCCGTCGTGGTCGAGGTTCGCCGACAGTTCAAGGAGATCCCGGGCATCATGGAAGGCACCGGCAAGCCGGAATACGGCCGCTGCGTGGACCTTCTGACCAAGGCCGCGATCAAGGAAATGATCATTCCTTCGCTGCTGCCGGTTCTCTCGCCGATCGTGCTCTACTTCGTGATCAATGCGATCGCGGGGCAGGCGGCGGCTCTGTCGGCGCTTGGCGCCATGCTGCTGGGTGTGATCGTCACCGGGATCTTCGTGGCCATCTCCATGACCGCCGGCGGCGGTGCCTGGGATAACGCCAAGAAGTACATCGAGGACGGCCATCACGGCGGTAAGGGCTCCGACGCCCATAAAGCCGCGGTGACCGGCGATACGGTCGGCGATCCCTACAAGGATACCGCCGGTCCGGCCGTCAACCCGATGATCAAGATCACGAACATCGTGGCCCTGATGCTTTTGGCGGCTCTGGCGGGCTAAAGCGCATGTAACGCTTCCGCTCGGACAACCGAACGAAAGAAACCCCGGCTTCCTGGTTTGTGTTCAAACCGGGGCCGGGGTTTCTCTTTTTGGGAGGCAAGCCTTCGAACTTCGCCGGGACGCCGAGCGCAGGGGCACTTCGGAAAAAAAGACGCGGCAGAATGATATGCCACGTCTTTACTGCTGTTGCTTGAAGCAGGCCCGTGCCTCAGCGTGGACGCTGGCTTTCCCGTCTGCCGCCGCCGCCCAGGACCTGACCGGCTGTGCCGCTGCCGAGGTTGCCGAAGATCTGCTGCAGAACGGTCAGCTCACGGCCCTCGGTCGGTGTCGTGCGGGAGACCGGGTCGATGATCTGGCCGTCGGCGAGGGTGAAGGTTTGAGTCTCATCGACCTTGCCGGTTCCGTCGAACGTCACCACGAGAACGCGTCGTTCCAGGATGTCGGGGGCGAAAAAGGCGGTCTGCGTGGATTTCTCTCCGACATAATACCACTTTCGATCCTCGAAAGTCGAAATGGTGGAGGGAGAGCCCAGCTTGTCGGCAACCTGCCGCCGGGTATACACACCGGGCGCGATTTCACTCACCACGTCAGGGTCGGGCAGATTGCCGCGAACCTGAATGTCGGAGGAGCAGGCCGAAACCAGGAGGCCGGCCGCACAAGCGCCGGCCACGTACCGCGCTGTTTTCCGCAGGGTGCGGCGGTGTTCGGTGGTTCTGTGGGTATCGTCTAACATCAATATCTGCCGGTAAATCTTTATAAAGCGGCTCGACTGAAAAGCCATTTTAACTTGAAGTATCCCTTTTAACCGATCTGTCCGGATTTATCCAATCTTGATAAATCGGCGAAAGACAGGCATTTCAGTGCGTCAGATCGCTTTATATCGTGCCGCCGGTATTCCCGTGAAGCGGCGAATTCGACCTTGAGGTTTCAAAACATGGTTCTAAGCAGGCTTTTCCGGCGAAAACCCCAGGAGGATCCGGCCAGAGAGCTCTACACCGCGATCGTTAAACAGTCCCGGCAGCCGGCCTTCTACAGCGATTGCGCTGTTCCCGATAGCGTGGACGGGCGCTTCGATCTGATCGTCCTGCATGTCTTTCTGGTGATGAACCGTCTGAAAAAGGAACATGAGCGCAGCGCCGAACTGTCACAGGCGCTCTTTGATCTGCTGTTTCTGGATATGGACCAGAGCCTGCGGGAGATGGGCGTCGGAGACGTCGGGGTCGGAAAGCGGATCAAGGCCATGGTGCAGGGCTTCTATGGACGGATATCGGCATACGATACGGCCCTGTCCGCCGGGCAGGCCGCGCTGGGAGACGCATTACGGCGCAATCTTTACGGCACGGTCTCGGTGGAGTCCGGTCCGCTTGGCACCATGGCGGATTATGTCCTGGCCGAGGCCGCCGGTCTGGGCGCGCAGGAACTGGACAGGCTGATGCTGGGGGACGTCGTGTTCGGGCCGCCCCCGGGGCTCAGTGTTGAAAAACCCGTCTGAGACTATGATTGTTTTTCATTGAGGCAGTGAAAAACGTGAATCACCCTCTATCTTAGTGTGTCAGAGGCTTGGTGTGTCAGAGGGTTTTTTTCAGGCGCGGCAGACGGATCCGGATCCTGTCCGAGTCGGGTCTGATTTCCCTGGTATCAGGCCGTAAAAAGGCGTTGACCGCTGTAGGCTGTCCCCCTAATGTGCGCGGCTTTCTGCGGATGGAATTCAAGGGCATAACGGTGAAAACAGATCCTGTGGAAACCGATATCGGACCTGAAACTCCAGAATTCAGCCGGTTGGTTTCGATTGAAGACCTCAGATCGGGTGAGATCGAACGCCGGATCGGGGCTGACGACGCGGAGTGTGCCGCGCTGGCGGAGCGCTTCGGCGTTACGGCACTGCGGAATTTTTCGGCGTTGTTCGTGACAATCCGGAAAGGACGGAGCAGTCTGGTGCGTCTCAAGGGGCATCTGACGGCAGAGGTCGAACAGACCTGTATTGTCACGCTTGAGCCGGTCGTCGAAAGGGTGGATGAGGCATTCGATCTTCGCTTTACCCTGAACCCGGACAAAAAAACCGGATCGTCCGACGTGGTGTTTGATCCGGAGGCGGAGGATCCGCCGGAAGCGGCCGGACCGAACGGCATCGATGCGGGAGAGGCGGTTGCGCAGCAGCTGTCGATCGCGATAAACCCTTATCCCCGGGCACCCGGCGCCGATATGCGCAACGAGGCTGCGGCGGCCGCGAAGAAGAGCAAAGTGCTGCTGATCGACGATGAAACGTCCGATTCTGGCGCGCTGAACGATCTGAATGACGAGAAAGCGGCGGGTGCCAATCCCTTCGCGATTCTCGGAACACTGAAACGTGGTAAATAAAGCCGGGACGGGTTCGTCCGGTCGGACTTGCCGCCGGGATATAATTTGGCTATGAAGCGGCTGTGCGCTCACGTGTCAGCGTAACGATAGCCCTGTGAAAGATGGATTAGAGTACTATGGCTGTTCCTAAGAGTAAGATCTCCACCTCGCGCCGCAACATGCGTCGTTCCCATGATGCGCTTCCTGCAAACAGCTACCATGAGTGCTCGAACTGTGGTGAACTGAAGCGCCCGCACCATGTCTGCGCTTCGTGCGGACACTATGACGGACGTGAAGTCTCCGCGACGGAAGCTTAGTAAAGCCTCGTTTGGTTTGACTTGACCGTTGGTCACTGCTGACGTTGGGCGAAAGTAGGTTATGTGAGCGAACGTCTGACCATAGCACTCGATGCGATGGGTGGAGATGCCGCGCCCCGAGTGGTTGTAAGCGGCGCCGAAATCGCCAGCGAGCGCTTTCCCGAGGTGGACTTCCTGATGTACGGGCGAGAGGATGAGGTTGCGCCTCTGCTCGACAGATCGGAACGGCTCAAGGCTGTGACGACCTTTGTTCACACCGACGACGTGGTTCGAAGCGGCGACAAGCCGTCCGTGGCGCTTCGTGCCGGCCGCAAGTCCAGCATGCGCCTGGCGATCAATGCCGTCCACGAGGGACAGGCCGCCGGAGTCGTGTCCGCGGGCAATACCGGCGCGCTCATGGCAATGGCCAAGTTCGTGCTCAAAACCCTGCCCGGTGTTGACCGCCCCGCGATCGCGTCGTTCTTTCCGACACTGCGCGGCGAATCGGTGATGCTCGATCTCGGTGCGAACCTGAGCTGTGACGCCAACAACATTGTCGACTTCGCGGTCATGGGGAATGCCTTCGCCCGTTGCGTCCTGGGCATTCTGCAGCCTTCCTACGGCCTGCTGAACGTCGGATCGGAAGACATCAAGGGGCACGAGTATCTGCAGGAAGCCAGTGCGATCCTGCGCCGGGCCAACCTGCCGGGTGAATTCGTCGGTTTTGTCGAGGGCGACGATATCGCCAAGGGCAGTGTCGATGTGATCGTGACCGACGGATTTACCGGAAACGTCGCGCTGAAGACGGCCGAGGGCACGGCGAAGCTGATCAACGAATATGTTCGTCAGACTTTCAAGAGCTCGCTGCTGGCCAGCGTCGGCTACGTCCTTGCCCGTTCGGCCATGCGCAAGCTGCGCAAGCGGGTCGATCCCCGGGTCTACAACGGGGCGATCTTTCTCGGCCTCAACGGGGTGGCGGTCAAAAGCCATGGCGGAACCGACGCGCTCGGGTTTGCCAATGCGATCGGTGTTGCGATCGACATGGCAAATCATGGGGTTATCGAGAAGATTCAGTCGGATTTCGCGACCATGACCCGCTTACAACCGGAAGCGCAGGCGGCTGTCGTTTAATATGACCATCAGATCACAGATCAAGGGCTGCGGCTCCTATCTTCCCTCGAGAATTGTGACCAACGCCGAACTGGCGGAACGCATCGATACCTCCGACGAATGGATTGCCCAGCGCACCGGCATCCGGGAGCGGCGGATCGCGGCGGATGGCGAGTTTACCTCCCATCTGGGGACCAAGGCGGCGCAGGATGCGCTGGATGACGCCGGAATGCGCGCCGAAGACATCGATCTGGTGATCTGCGCCACGGCGACGCCGGATGATACCTTTCCTTCGACCGCGACCCGTATCCAGAAGGACCTGGGGATGACCCGGGGCGCGGCCTTCGATGTGCAGGCCGTCTGCAGCGGATTTATCTACGGGCTTTCGATTGCCGACAATTTCATTCGGGTCGGGCAGGCAAAGACCGTACTGGTGATCGGCGCCGAGACCTTCTCGCGCATTCTGGACTGGGAAGACCGGGGCACCTGTGTGCTGTTCGGCGACGGCGCCGGAGCGGTGGTGCTCGCCGCTGAAAAAGGGCAGGGGACGACCGCGGACCGCGGGGTGCTCTCGACCCACATCTATTCCGACGGACGTCACCGGGAGGCGCTCTACGTCGATGGCGGCCCTTCGACGACCGGAACCGCGGGTGTTCTGCGAATGGAAGGCAAGGAAGTCTACCGTCATGCCGTGGTGCGCATGGCCGAGGCCATCGATGCCGCGCTGGAAAGCAATAACCTGACCGCCGCCGACATTGACTGGCTGGTGCCGCATCAGGCCAATCTCCGAATCATCGAATCGATGGGCCGGCGCCTGAAGCTTCCCGAAGACAGGGTGGTTAAAACCGTCGACAGACACGCAAATACATCGGCTGCTTCGATCCCGCTGGCCCTGGTGGAAGCCACCCGGGACGGCCGGATCAAGGCAGGAGACCTGGTGCTGATGGAAGCGATGGGGGGCGGCTTTACCTGGGGCTCGGCTCTGGTTCGCTGGTGAAGACCGGTAGTGGTTTTCGTTACGGGGCCTCAAGTATTCTGGTTAATGACTGGTAAAGAATTCAGGCCGCACCTTGGTGCGAAACTGTGTAAAGTTTGGCGTCCATCCATCAGTAGTCGTTGTATGTTTGACGGTTTAACAGGGATGGGGTAACGTTCAATCAAATGGGGAGTGGAGGGGGCCAATGGCCGAGGCAACAATTACTCGCGCCGATCTGAGCGAAGCAGTTTACCAGGAGGTCGGCCTGTCGAGAAATGAATCCGCCGATCTGGTGGAAACTGTATTGAATGAAATATCAAGTGCTCTTGTTCGAGGGGAAATGGTGAAGCTGTCGTCTTTCGGTAGCTTCTCTGTTCGACAAAAGGGCCAACGTATCGGGCGCAACCCTAAAACCGGTGAAGAAGTGCCCATTCTCCCACGGCGTGTTTTGGTGTTTCGTGCCTCGCATGTATTGAAAAACCGAATAAACAAAACCCTGTCATCGTCGTAGGGCAATGTCTTTGACTATGAAGGCATTTACGTAGATAGGGGGCGCCGACAAGGAGTCACCGCTTCATATGCCTGCCAGCCGCTCTGCCGGTAAATCCCATGCCGCCTTTCGAACCATCAGTGAAGTTTCGGAAGATCTGGACGTGCCTCAACATGTTCTGAGATTCTGGGAAACCAAATTCAACCAGGTCAAACCTCTGAAACGAGGTGGTGGCAGACGCTATTATCGACCGGAAGATGTTGAGCTTTTGCGTCGAATTCGTGAACTTCTCTATACAGACGGCTATACGATCAAAGGTGTGCAGAAGCTTCTGCGCGAAGGTCATGGGCGCCTGGATCCCGAAGAATCCGGGGCTGAGGCCGCGGCTGAGGTTCCGCCGGTTAAGTCGCCTGCGCCGCCGCCTGCCGCAAAGAGCACGAAAAGCGAGTTGGAGAGTATTCTCGCCGAGTTGTCCGAACTGCGTGATCTGCTGCGTACGGCCACTGGCTGACGATTCACGCCCTGTTTCGGCGTTTGATGTTTTTTCGCGGGTCGACAATTCCGGTCTTCCTTCCTGACGCCCCGTTTCTGCCGGGAGCCTGTCCTGGAGTGGTTGCGCCGGGACCATAAATCGCTTGCGGCGGGTCCATCTGCCCCGGATCCGTTCCAGGACGGGACGGAGACCGCTTTTTCTGTTTCAGGCCATTGCGTTGCCGATAGTGCCAGAGTATATAGGGCCACCCTGCGGCAAGCGGGGCCGGGGCGGTTGCCCCGATGATACCGGAACGGAGCGTAGCGCAGTCTGGTAGCGCACTTGGCTGGGGGCCAAGGGGTCGCAGGTTCGAATCCTGCCGCTCCGACCAACACTTACCTGAAAATTCTCACCTGAAATCTGACGATACGGATGCCGGCGCCGGAACCGCCCGGCGACTCCGGCCGTCCGCTTCGTCATTTCTGTTCGATCGGATTCTCGCCGTCGTATGTCCAGCGATAGGCCGGTGGCGTCGGGCCCTTGTTGCGTCCGCCCTGTTCCATCTGTTCCCAGGCGTGGGCGACGATCCCGATTGAGCGGGAGAGGCAGAAGAGACCGCGGGCCAGCGGTGGGGCAAAGCCCAGCTCGGCGAAAATGACCGCTGTGGCCCCATCGATGTTCATGGGGATGGCTTTTCCCGCCCTGTCCTCGAGGGCTTCCTGAACCGCCCGCCCGATGGTAGCAAAGCGGCCCGAGACAATACCGGCCCTGGCGGCTTCGTCGACGAGGGCCAGCAGGCGCGGGCTGCGCGGATCACGCGGTTTGTGAAAACGGTGGCCGAAGCCCGGAATATACTTCCCTTTTTCCGCCCGCAAGCGTTCCAGTATGCTTTGGCTTGCTGCAGGGAGTGTCTGGCCGTCTGCCGTCGCCCGATCAATCTCGTGATAGAGTTCCACCGCCTGTTCGCCGGCGCCGCCGTGGACATCGTCGAGGAAGTTCACGGCGGATGCGAGGGCGCCGTTCAGGTTCAGCCCGCAGGTCACGGCCATGCGGGCCGCGGCGATCGAGGGGGCCTGGGGTCCGTGATCGACCGCGGCGACCAGGGCGCATTCGAACAGCCTGGCCTCACCTTCGCCGGGCAGCGCGCCCCGGGTCATCATCCAGATCATCTGGGGCAGGGTGACGTTGCCGATCAGTTCCTCGATCGGATGTCCACGCAGGCGGATCTGTCCGGGCGCCATGTCGATGATCGAGGTGCGCCACCAGTCGCTGACGTCGCTCATATGACCTTTTCCTTCTGTAAATCCGCAATTTCCCCGGCAGTGAGGCCGAGTTCGCCGTAGATATCGGCATTGTGTTCGCCGAGCTGCGGCGGCGGCGTCTGCACCGACGGGGCTTCGCCATCCAGTTTTATGCCGGTCCGGGCGACGCGGATGCCGCGACCGACGCCCGGTACATCATCGAAACCGGCGATCATCCCCCGATCCGCGATCTGCGGATGGGCCAGAATATCCGGGACTTCCATGACTGTTCCCGCCGGTACGCCAAGCCGGTTCAACTCGTCGGCCCAGTCGCTTGCCGGCCGGCCCGCGAGTGTCTTCTCAAGTTCGGTCTTCAGGGCTTCGCGGTTTACCTTGCGCGCTTCGCGGGTGACGTAGTCGGGATGCTGCAGCAGCTCCTCGCGGCCCAGGTGCCGGCAGAGGATCTCCCACTGTTCCTGTTTGTTGGCGGCGATGTTGAGGGGCGCGTCCGCGGTCCGGAAAGTGCCCGACGGTGCCGAGGTGAAGTTCTCGTTGCCGTTGGCGCTGGGGCGTTGCCCGGCAATCAGCCAGTTGGACAGCACCCAGCCCATGGTCGCCATGGTGGCCTCCAGCATGGATACGTCGATAAAACTGCCGCCACCCCCGGCGCTGCGGCTCTGTAGCGCTGCCGTTATGGCGAAAGCGGCGGTCAGGCCACCGATGGTGTCGCTGATCGGGTAGCCGACCCGGTAGGGCGCCGTATCCGCGTCACCGGTGATGCTCATGACCCCGGAGGCACCCTGAATGATCTGGTCATAGGCGGGCAGGTCGCGCCAGGGACCGTCCTGTCCGAAGCCCGAAATCGCGCAGTAGATCAGGCGCGGGTTGATCTCCCTGAGAACCTCCCAGCCGATTCCCAGGCGCTCCATCACCCCCGGACGGAAGTTCTCGACCAGCACATCCGCCGAGAGCAGTAACTTCTTCAACAGCGCGATACCTTTAGGAGACTTCAGATTGAGGGTCACTGAACGCTTTCCGGCGTTCTGGGCGAGGAAGGAAACGCCCATAAACTTCTGATTCAACTCTGAATCCGCGCCCAGCTGCCGGGCCAGATCGCCGCGTCCGGGAACCTCTACCTTGATGACGTCGGCGCCCAGATGGGCAAGCTGATGACAGCAAAAGGGGCCTGCCAGAACATTCGACAGATCGAGAACCCGGAGTCCGGTCAAGGGAGCCATGACGTTTTTATCCTTCTGTTTCCTGCCGCGTGGTCTGGAGCAGGAAGCTAAGCGACTCGCGGTTCTGTCTACAAGAACTCAGTTCTGTTATTCTGCTGGAGAGAACGCCGCGGCCTGCGGCCCGAAAACATGACAGGGGTGAGGTTCAGTGAAGGAGCAGCGTGTCGAGGCGGTGGAGCGGGCGCTTTCAATCCTGGAATCCTTCGGCGAGGATCGGCAGCGCATGACGCTTGCGCAGCTTGCCGGGGAGACCGGGCTCTACAAGAGTACGATCCTGCGGCTTTCGGCCTCTCTCGAGCGTTTCGGCTATTTGAGCCGGGATGAATCCGGGCTTTATCGTCTGGGGCCAAGCGTTTGGCGACTGGGCTCAATCTACCGCCGCAGCTTCGATCTGGGGGAGCGGATCCGCCCCGAACTCCGGTTTCTGGTCGAAGCCACCGGCGAAACCGCTTCCTTTTACATTCGTGAAGCCTCGGAGCGGGTGTGTCTGTACCGCGAGAATTCCAGGCACCCGATCCGCCACCACCTGGACGAGGGATCGCGGCTTCCGCTCGACCGCGGCGCGGCGGCGCATGTGCTGCGGGCCTATTCAGCCGGCGACGGCGTCGGCGAGGATGAGGCGGACCGCGCGCGTGTCCGGCGCGCGGGCTATTATCTGTCGGTGGGCGAACGCTCGCCCGACGTCTCGGCGGTGGCGGTTCCCCTGCTTGGCAGTGACGGGAGACTGCGTGGCGCACTGGCCGTATCCGGCCTCACATCCCGCTTCGGGGCGCCGGAGCGGTCCCGCAGCGTGACGTTGCTTAAGGAGGTGTCAGCCCGACTTTCGAGATTGCTTGCATAACGCGTGGCAAATTACTGATAATCATATGCGAATTTGTAGAAATATTGCTGTCGGCAATGTGTCAAATTCCGCCGGTCATAGCCTTTCGCTGACACAATTTTGCTCGGATCTTGTCTCTTCCCGTTAGTCGCTTCCAGACCTAAGTTTAACCAACGAACTTGTTGTAAACCGTAATTAAACTGGGATTCAGATTATGAAAAAACTACTGACAGCACTTTCCGTTCTCGCGTTCCTGGGATTTGCAGGCGCGGCCAATGCAGAAGAAGCTTCCGGTCGTATCGCCATGACCGACCCGGCATCGAACACTCTGACGCTTGAGGACGGCACTTCCTTTGAAGTGGTAGAGGGTGTTGCCCTGGATGGTCTGGAGCCGGGCACCGAGGTCACCGTTTCCTATGAGCAGCAGGACGGCAAGAACGTCGCAACATCGATTGCACCCGCTCAGTAACAAGCAGGCGCATTGCCCGGCCGGAAGGCCGGTGCATCGAACGATGGAGGGCGCGGACCGAAGGGTCCGCGCCCTTTGCTTTTGAGAAAAGGAAGCCGTTGAATCCCGGCGCCTGCAGCGGCAGGCCGAAGCGGAAAATCAACGAAAAAACAATCAGATAAGCGAATATCCTGACGCTACGTGGATCAGTTCGCCGCCTTTGCGATTCCGGGATTGGATGCGGTCATCTTCGGACAGGCGTCGTCCCGTCCGGCTATATTGATCCAGTCATTGTTTTCCAGTGCCAGATGGGCCAGCCGGGCGTCTTTGAGCTGACAGCGGATGTCCGAAATCGGGATAACCGTGGTCTCGCCGGCAATCGGGACGCTCAGGCTCTGTCCGTTGCCGCCGGGGACGGAAAGCTTTGCTGTACGGTAGCCCCGCACGATCCCAAGAAGATTTCCGGTTGCGCCGTTGAAGACACCGCCGCCGCTCGTGCCGTAGCTGACCGTTGCATCGATCAGACTGATCGGTCCGTGCGTGAGGGAAGCCGTGTCGTCCTGGGAGTCAGCCACCTGGCTGACGAAACCGTTGACCACGGTGACGCGGCGTCCCCAGGGAAAGGAAACAACCCAGATATTTTCACCCAGACGGGCGTCGTCCTGAAACCGGACCGGTGTTGCGCCGAGGGGCAGGGTCTCAAGAAGAGCGATGTCCTTATCGGCGCTGACCGTCAGGATCCGCGCTTCGGTCCGTGCGGTGTGACCCGGCAGGCTGACGAAGACCTTCTGCGACATCTGGGGTTCGAGCAGATGAGCCGTGGTAACGATATAGGAGCGCTCGCCCTCCTGGGCAAAGACCACGCCGGAGCCGGTTCTGCGCCGTCCGTCCTCGCGTTCGGTGAAGAGCTGTACGGAAGACGACAGCGCGGATTCGATAATCGATTCGGGAGTGTTCGAGGGCTGATACGTCGTACAGGCCGCGGTAGCGAGTAAAAGTCCCATGCCGAACAGGCGGACTGTGGCGCCCATCAGCCTTTCAGACCAGCCTGAGCCCCTGATAGCAGAGAACGCGATGCCGGGAATTGCATCGCGGGAATTCCTCATGAATGCGAAGGGCAGGCTGTTCATTTGCTGTTCCGTTGTTCAGGTCCGTCTGTGGCATATTTGTGATACTCCGATTAGGGTTAACACTTCGTTATCGTCTGTCTACAAATTCCCGCTTTTCTGCCTCCGGATTTGTATTCGAGCGTTGCAATTATGCCCCTGATTCGTCTTTGAAATTCGGGACGATGAACGCGATTGGCGAATTCGGGGAAATGGCTGACGCCACCGGTCTTTGCCTCATGAAATCAAGCCGCCAGGGTCGTTCCGGCATGCGATTCTGAAAGAAAATCAGGAAAGTATTGAAAAGCAACAGATTTCAGGCTAATCGTTTCGCAATAAATTTAGAGCACTTTTGGAGTTCAGCTGACTCGCGTCCTGATCCCAGTCGCTCAAATGAAATCGCTACGGGTATTCTGGCGCGAGGGGGGTGCCGTCTCACGATAAATGCAGATCTTTGTGAAGCGTTGCGGCCTGGGAGCTGAACCGGTCCATTTTATCGGAATCCGGATTCGCTCTGACGGATTCGATTCTTTGAAGTATGCTTTTTCTCCGGCCGTTGCGCTGTCTCCGTCGCGGCCGGTTCCGGCAATATAATCTCGAGACCCTGACGAGTGATATTTATGACGTCGCAAGACATTCTGGATTTCGAAGCCCTGCTGGTCCCGATCGAGGGCGAGAACGTCGCCGGTGAAAACCTGCGCGACGATGCCTCGCCGACATCGGTCTACTACCAGATCAAGGACGCGCGCTCGGCAGCCCGGGCCGCCGAGCGGAACATGGAGATGGATGACGAGCCGTCGGGATTTCTCGACGAGTGGCGCAGTATCCTTGAGCTCTCTCCGGATGTCATTGCGACGCGCTCGAAAGATCTCGAAATTGCGGCCTGGCTGACGGAAGGGCTGCTGCGCGCTCATGGTTTTGGCGGCCTGCGCAACGGTTTCCGGCTGTTACATGGGCTCGTGGAGAATTTTTGGGACGATCTCTATCCGCTTGAGGACGAAGACGGTCTAGAAACAAAAGTGGCGCCGCTGACCGGTCTGAACGGCGACGGCGGCGACGGCACGCTGATCCAGCCGATGCGCAAGGTCGCAATTACCCAGGGGAATTCGGCCGAACCCTACGCCTTCTGGCAGTACGAACAGGCCGGTGAACTTGCCAAGGTCGCCGATGAAGATAAACGGCAGGCCCGGATCGACGCCGGCGCCCTGACGATGGATCAGATGACGCGCGCGGTCGCGGAAACACCGGCGGCATTCTACAGCCAGCTGGTGGCCGACCTCGATGGCTGCCTCGAAGAGTTCGCCAAACTGAATGCGGTGCTCGACGAGAAATGTGGCCAGGATTCCCCGCCGGCGTCCAATATCCGCAATCTGCTGCAGGGCATACTCGACGAAGTACGGTTTCTCGCGAAAGACAAGCTGATTGTCGACGTGCCGGCGACCGAAGAGGGCGGCACGGGCGAGGGGAGCGGCGCTTCGGCAGGTGCCGGCGCGGTTCCTGTTGCTGCCGGTGCGATCTCGGGCCGTGAAGATGCCTTCAATACACTGCTGAGGGTTGCCGAGTTCTTCCGCCGGACGGAACCACATTCGACCCTCTCCTACACCCTGGAGGAAATGGTCCGGCGGGCGCGTATGCCGCTGTCGGATCTGCTGGTGGAACTGATCCCGGACGACGAAGCGCGGCGCGGTTTTCTGATGCGTGCGGGCATCTCGCCGCCGCCGGCCGACGACGGCTATTGAGCGGACAGAAAATATGAATGAGGATTGACGACGCGGGTGCTGCCGGACAGCGTGGCGAGGAAAGTTCGGGAACAGCATTTGACGGACTGAAATTATGTTAATTTGTGATAGTATGACCGGCGAAGCGTTAAGCCGCAGGTAAATGATCTTGGCAGTCGCGCGGGTAATGGCGCTCACCAGTGCCGCGCGCGCGGCGATTCTTACAGCACGAGCAACCGAGGACAGGGAACATGGCGAGTATTCACAAAAAGTTGGAGCGCGTTCGTAAACCGCGGGTTCACATCAGCTACGACGTTGAGACGGAAGGCGCCGTCGTTACCAAGGAACTGCCGTTTATCGTTGGCGTGATGGGAGATTTCTCGGGTGACCCGACCGAACCTCTGGCGTCCCTGAAGGACCGGAAGTTCGTTCAGATCGATCGTGACAATTTCAATCAGGTCATGGGACGGATCAATCCCGGCCTGAATTTGAAGGTCGACAACACGCTCAAAGGCGACGGCAGCGAAATTGCCGTCGACCTCAAATTCCGTTCGATCGAGGATTTCGAGCCGGGCGCGGTGGTCGATCAGGTGCCGGCGCTGAAAAAGCTTCTGGAAACCCGCAATCAGCTCCGCGATCTGATGAGCAAGGTCGATCGTTCCGAGGATCTGGAAGCTCTGCTGGAGAATGTCCTGCAGAACAAGGACGCCCTGACGGCACTGTCGGGCGAGCTTGGCGTCGAGGAATCGGCCGAAGGCGCCGAGGATAAAGGGAGCGAGTGATGAGTCAGACTGAAACAGATGCCAAGGCCGAAGCCCAGACAACCGAGGCTGAGGTCAGCCTGCTCGAGCAGGCAATCGGCGCGACCAAGCAGACCGAGCCGGAACGGGCGACGGAACTTCTGAAAACTCTGACCGAAGAAGCCCTCAAGGGGACGGTAAGCTACAGCAAAAACCTTACGGTCACCTTCAACAAGGCGATCGCTGAAATCGATGCCGCCATGTCGAAGCAGCTCGCTGCGGTCATGCACAACGAGAAGTTCCAGAAGCTGGAAGGCAGCTGGCGTGGTCTGCATCATCTGGTGATGAATTCAGAGACCAGCGCGACGCTGAAAATCCGGATGATGAACGTCTCGAAACGCGATCTCTACAAGGATCTGAGCAAGGCGGTCGAGTTCGATCAGAGCCAGACCTTCAAGAAGATCTACGAGAACGAGTTCGGAACGCCGGGCGGTGAGCCCTACGGCGCCCTGATCGGGGACTACGAGTTCACCAATCATCCGGAAGACGTCGAGCTTCTCAGCAGCATGTCGAACGTGGCGGCGGCCTCCTTCGCTCCCTTCATTTCGGCCGCGAGCCCGCAACTGTTCGGTTTCGACGATTATAACGAGCTTTCCAAGCCGCGTGATCTCGAAAAGATTTTCGAATCCATCGAGTATGCCAAGTGGCGAGGCTTCCGCGAGAGCGAGGACGCCCGTTTCGTCTCTCTGGTCATGCCGCGGGTTCTGGCGCGTCTGCCATATGGCGAAAGCACCAAGCCGATTGAAGACTTCGGCTACGAGGAAGGCGAGATCGACGCGAACGGTGCCGCCAAACCGATGGGGCATGAAGACTACTGCTGGATGAACGCGTCCTATGTCATGGGCACCAACCTGACCAATGCCTTTGCCCAGTATGGCTGGTGCACGGCCATTCGCGGTGCCGAAGGCGGCGGCCGGGTCGACAATCTGCCCAGCCACGTCTTCATGAGCGATGACGGCGACCCGGATCAGAAGTGCCCGACCGAGATCGGTATCACCGACCGCCGGGAAGCGGAGCTCAGCAAGCTCGGTTTCCTGCCGCTCTGTCACTACAAGAACACCGACTACGCCGTGTTCTTCGGTGCGCAGACCGCGCAGAAGCCAAAGAAGTACGACCGGCCGGAAGCCACGGCGAACGCGGCGATTTCCGCCCGTCTGCCCTATATGATGGCATCGTCCCGTTTCGCCCATTATCTGAAGATCATGGCGCGCGACAAGATCGGTTCCTTCATGGAGGCTTCGGACTGCGAAGACTGGCTGAACCGCTGGATCCTGAACTACGTGAACGGCAATGCGCAGTCCGGTCAGGAAATGAAGGCCAAGTATCCGCTGGCGGAAGCCAAGGTATCGGTCAAGGAAATCCCCGGCTCGCCGGGTTCCTACAACGCCGTGGCCTGGATGCGTCCCTGGCTGCAGATGGAAGAACTCACCACTTCCATGCGGATGGTCGCCAAAATTCCTCAGATCGGCGGCTGATTACGCCCGGTTTGGGGAATGTCCGGGGAAGATAACGAAACACGCGACAGCGACCGGCGGGCTGACAAGCCCAAGCCGCCGGTCGCTGGCGTGTCTGTTTCAGGAAACACCCCGACTGAACAAGACGCTTCCGCCATGGAGGGCGCAGGCGCAGATGCTGGAGGATCGCCTGCCGTGACGCTTTCCGGGGTTTCCGCCGCACTTCGGGAACGGCGTTCCGAAGCCGTCGGAAGCACCAGTCAGGCGTTCGGGCTGTCGGGTGACGGCGACCGACTTCAGACCTTCCTTTCAACGACGCATCCCATACAGGGACTGCGGCTGTGGTTCGGCGACGGCGGGGTTCTGCGGCCGCCCTACGACGGTGCGGCCATTCTACGCGCGCTGGACCGGGACATCGCCTATCTGGATACTCTGCTGTCCGAACAGGTCGATGCCATCCTTCATCATCCGAAGTTCCAGAAACTGGAAGCCTCCTGGCGCGGCGTCGACTATCTGGTTGATCAGGCCGCCGACGACGCGGGCGTAAAGATCAAGCTTCTGGATATCTCCTGGGCCGAAGTCACCCGTGACATGGAGCGGGCGATCGAGTTCGACCAAAGCCAGCTTTTCACCAAGGTCTACGAAAACGAGTTCGGCATGCCGGGGGGCGAGCCCTTTGGCGTCCTGATCGGCGACTATGAGGTCATGCACAAGCGGGGCAAACATCATCCGACCGACGATGTCTCGACCCTGAAGTCCCTCAGCCAGGTATCCGCCGCCGCGTTCGCGCCCCTGATCGTCGGCGCGGCGCCGGAACTGCTGGGCCTCGACAGTTTCCGCGATCTTGGCATCCCGATCGACCTCAGTGCGGTCTTTCGGCAACCCGAGTACGACCGCTGGCGCACGCTGCGCGAAATGGAAGATTCGCGCTTTGTCGGCGTGACCCTGCCGCGCATTCTGATGCGGCTGCCTTACGGGGACGGGGCGGCGCCGGATTACGGCTTCCGCTACATCGAACAGGTCGCCGGGAACGACGACCGCCGCTTTCTCTGGGGGTCCGCGACCTATGCTTTCGGCGCCGTGCTGATCAGGAATTTCTTCGACAGCGGCTGGTTCGCCGATATCAGGGGCGCGGCGCGCGACGTGCTGGGGTATGGACTGGTGCCGGGTCTGACGGTCGAAAGCTTTGCGACCGATCGCAAGGGCGTGTCGATCAAGTACTCCACCGATGTTTCGGTGTCCGAGACCCAGGAGATGGAGCTCAGCAATCTGGGGTTCATTCCTCTGAGCAAATGCGCCAACAGCGAATATTCGGTGTTCTACAGCAATCAGTCGGTGCAGCGCCCGCAGACCTATGACCGGGCCGCGGCCAATGTGAACGCCAGGCTCTCGGGGATGCTTCAGTACATTCTCTGCGTCTCGCGCTTCAGCCACTATGTGAAGGTGATGGGACGCGACCGCGTCGGCTCCTTCATCACCGCCGACGAGTGTCAGGATTTTCTGCAGCGCTGGCTGCTCAATTACTGTTCCGCAGTCGATGGCGCCTCCGACGAACAGAAGGCCAAATACCCTCTGCGTGAGGGCCAGGTGTCGGTCCGCGAAACCCCCGGACGACCGGGCGTCTATAGCTGTACCGTTCATCTGCAGCCCCACGCGCAGCTTGACCAGGTCATCTCATCGTTCAAATTGGTGACGGAACTTTCGTCCCCCGGACCCGCATGACCGGACCCGTTAAAGTGAATTCTGAAAGGATCGAACCATCATGACCCTAAGTGCCAAAGAGCTATTTCAGGCGGGAAACCTGGCGGAGGCGATCGCCGCGATGAACGACGAGGTCCGCAAGAACCCGGTCGACCAGGGACGGCGCTCTATTCTGGCGGAGCTGCTTTGCTTTTCCGGAAATCTGGAACGCGCCGACAAGCTGCTGGATGTGATTTCGACCCAGGACCCGCGCTCTGCCGTCGGGGTTGCCATGGTCCGGCAGCTGATCCGGGCCGAGCAGGCCCGGCGCGAGCTCTTCAGTGCGGGCAGGGTGCCGGAGTTTCTCGACCAGCCTTCCGACAGCCTGCGCAAACCCCTCGAAGCCGTGACGCTTCTGCGCTCGGGTGACATCGTGGCGGCGGCGAAGCTTCTCGAAGAAGTGGAATCGACGCGCGGCAACCTTACCGGAACCTGGAACGGCAAGCCGTTCGACGATTTCCGGGATCTGGACGATCTGACCTCCGGCTTCTTCGAAGTGTTGACCACCACCGGCAAGTATTATTGGATCGAAATGTCGCAGGTGCGGGAGATGAAGTTTCACGCGCCGGATCGCCCGCTGGGTCTGATCTGGCGCCAGGCGACGGTCGATGTGATCGACGGACCGGACGGCGATGTCTTCATTCCGGCCATCTACCTGGTGCCCGGAGATGCGCTGGCGGAGGGCGAAGAGGTCGATGAGCAGGCGCTGCTGGGCCGCAGTTCCGACTGGATCGGTGACGAGAACGGCCCGGCGCGCGGAATCGGTCAGCGCTGCTTTCTGATCGGCGACGACTGTGTGCCGATCATGCAGATCGAAACGCTTGAGTTCAACACGGCCCAGTCCAGCGCAGGGAGCTGACGAGTTCATGGCCCGTATCGACCCAAATCAGCAGATCCTGCCGTCGGTTTTCGACCGGCTGCTCGACGAATTTCCGGACGAGGGCAGGGACCGGCAGAAGTCACGCGGGCAGCCCCTCGCCGAACTGCGCAATGCGATCCGGCGGGATCTGGAAGCTCTGCTGAATACGCGGCAGCGTCATCTGTCCTGGCCGCCGGGACTTGAGGAGTTGAACCGCTCCCTGATCAACTTCGGCATTCCCGATGTCACCCGGATCAACGTCGCCACCCAGCAGGACCGGGTCAATTTCTGCCACGAGCTTGAAATGGCCATCCGGCGTCACGAGCCCAGGTTCCAGAAGCTGAAAGTCGTGATGCTCGACAACGCGGAACCCATGGACCGGACGCTTCGTTTCCGGGTCGAGGCGCTGGTCTACGCCGATCCGACGCCGGAGGCGATGATCTTCGATTCCAGTCTGGACCCGGTGACGCAGAATTTCTCGGTGAACAAGTCCAATGGCTGATGACCTGCTGCCCTATTACAATCGCGAACTGACCTACATTCGCAAGCTGGCGGCGGAGTTTGCCGAGGCGCATCCGAAGATCGCGGGACGCCTGCGGCTGAGCGCGGATGCGGTCGAGGATCCCCATGTCGGCCGTCTGATCGAGGGCTTCGCCTATCTCACGGCCCGTATCCGCCACAAGATCGACGACGATTTTCCGGAGCTCACGGATGCCCTGATGGGGACGCTTTATCCGCACTATCTGGCGCCGATTCCCTCAATGTCGATCGTGCAGTTTCAGTGCCAGGCGGATCATACCGGCTCCTACGACGTGCTGCGGGAGACCGAGATCGAAACCGAAGCGGTCGGCGGCGAGAGCTGCCGTTTCACGACCTGTTACGACACCACGCTCTGGCCGATCAAGGTGGAGAGCGCCAGCCTTACCGGACGCCCCCTGGCGGCACCGGCCAATCCGCGGGCTTCGGGGGCGGTCGGGGTTCTGCGGCTCAATCTGAAATGCCTGACGAAGGACATGACCTTCACCAGGCTGGGTCCGGAATCCCTGCGGTTTTTTCTGCGCGGTCAACCTCAGCAGGTGCTGCCGCTGCACGAATTGCTGTTCAACAATACCGTCTCCTTCGCTCTGGCCAATGGCGTGTCCGATCCCAATCCGGTGATCCTGGGTCCGGATGCGATCAGGCCGGTCGGGTTCAATCGGGATGAAGGGGTTCTGCCCTATCCCGCGCGCTCTTTTGTCGGCTACCGCCTGCTGACGGAGTACTTCGCCTTTCCGGAAAAGTTCCTGTTCTTCGATCTGAGCGGGCTTGGGGCCAAGGTTCTGCTCGACGCCGGCAACAAACTGGATGTCTTCATCTATCTCAACCGGACCTCAAGCGATCTGGAGCGCAGCGTTTCCGCCGAAACCTTTGCGCTGGGCTGCACGCCGATGGTGAACCTCTACAAGCAGCGCGCCGAGCCGATCGTCCTGAACCAGACCGCGCACGAGTACCGGGTTGTTCCCGATGCCCGGCGTGAGGGCGTCACAGAAGTTTATTCCATCGACAGAGTTACGATGTCGTCGCCGGATGGCAAGGCGGACGAGGTCGCGCCGTTCTATTCCCTCAAGCACAGCGGAAATCCGCGCCAGGAGCTGCGCTTCTGGCAGAGCGCGCGGCGTCCCGCCGGACAGTTCGCCGGCGGAACCGAAGTGCAGCTGTCGCTGGTCGATCTCGATTTCTCGCCTTCCATGCCGGCCAATTGGACGGTGTCGGCCGAAATCACCAGCTTGAACCGGGATCTGCCGGGCAAGCTTCCTTACGGCGGCGGACATCCTCATCTGCAACTGGTGGAAGGGGCCTCGCCGGTTGCCAGGCTCACCTGCATCACCGCGCCGACGGAAACCCTGCGGCCGCCGGCCGGTCCGAAGGGCTACTGGCGCCTGATTTCTCACCTCAGCCTCAATCACCTGTCGATTACGGATGCGGAAAGCGGTGAGGGCGCGGATGCCTTGCGTGAAATCCTCAAGCTTTATGATTTTCGGGACTCCGCCGAAACCCGGGCGGTCATCGATTCCGTGCTGACGGTCAAGAACCGGCGCGTGGCTGCGCGGGCCGCATCGCTAGGCGTCGGCGGTGTCTGCCGGGGCATGGAGGTCGAGGTCGAATTCGATGAAAAGGGATTTTCAGGTAACGGCCTGTTCCTGCTCGCCCAGGTGCTTGAGCGTTTTCTCGGTCTTTATTGTTCGATCAATTCTTTCACCCGTATGACCGCCCGCGTTAAGGGACGTTCTGGAGTATTGCGGAAATGGCCACCAAGGGCAGGCGACCGGACTCTTCTGTAATAGACGAACTGCTCCGGGCACCGCAGCGTTTTGGATTTTTCCAGGCGGTCAGGCTGCTCGAGGCGGCCGAGAGAGAACGCGTGCGCCATCGGGGCACTGCGGGCCGGGCCATTGACGATTCATCCCTGGAAGAATCTGCCCCCGATGTTTCGCCGCTGGATGATTTGGCGGGCGACGATTCGGTGGGGGACGATCCGCGGCGTCAGCCGACAGGCGCGGTCGGCGAGGATACGCTGCCCGGCCTCGAGGCGGTGCGTTTCCGGGCGCTGCCGGCGCTGCATTTTCCGGCGACGGAAATCAGCCGGATCGCCCAGCCGTCTAGCGGCGGCAGCGGCAAAAGGCCGGCGGCTCCGGTCGAGATGACGGTGGGCTTCATGGGCCTGACCGGGCCGAGCGGCGTTCTGCCGCCGCACTACACGGAAACCCTGATTCGCGAAACCCGGGCCAAGAATACGGCGCTGCGGGATTTCTTCGATCTCTTCAATCACCGGCTCATCTCCCTGTTTCATCGCGCCTGGGAAAAATACCGGCTGCCGCAGGTCTACGAACGCACCGCGCGGGACAGAGAGGATCCGATCACGGCGAGCCTCTTCGCTATGACCGGTTTCGGTGTGGCTAGCCTGCGCAAGCGCCTGGCTTTTGACGACCAGCTGCTGCTGCATTACAGCGGGCATCTCAGCCATTCGCCGCCATCGGCGGTCGCGCTGGAAGCGCTGCTTTCCGATTTTTTCGAACGAAGGGTCGAAATCGAGCAGTTCCAGGGCCGCTGGCTGACGCTTGCGGCGGAAGAATGCACCTCGCTGCCGGCCGATCCCGTAATGGATCCCGGCTTCTGTCAGTTGGGTGTGGACGCGGTACTGGGCGCGCGGGTCTGGGATGTGCAGAGCAGCTTTCGCATCAGGATGGGACCCTTGAGCTACCGGCAGTTCACGGCCTTCATGCCCGAGGGTGGCGAGTTGCTGAAACTCGCGCAGATGACCCGGCTGTTCGTCGGTGCTGACAAGAGTTTCGACGTGCAGCTGACACTGCGCGGCGACGAAGTCCCCGACCTTCGGCTGGATCGCGATCAGGAGGGACCGGGCCCGCGGCTCGGATGGAATACCTGGCTCGCCGCCGACCGTTACCGGGGCGATCTCTCCAATGCGGTTTTCTCATTGGATAATTACGAATAAACGGGGAAAGTGAATGAGTTCCTGGGATGCGGGCTATATATCCGACATCGAGTATGTACCTGGTTTTTATAAGCAGCAGTCGCCCGTTTATATCAACTTCGCCTGTATGCTGAACGGCTATGAGCCGGTACCGCTCGAGCGAGGCTTCACCTATTGCGAGCTTGGCTGCGGCCAGGGGCTGACAGCGCTGGCGCTGGCGGCGGCCAATCCGCAGGGTGTGTTCCACGCCATGGATTTCAATCCGGCCCATATCGTGCGGGCGAATCGACTGGCATCCAAAACCGGTCTGACCAACATCACCTTCCACGAGGCGAGTTTCGAGGATTTTGCCGAGGGCAGGATCGCCGATCTGCCGCAGTTCGATTTCGTGACCATGCACGGCGTCTACAGCTGGATCGGCGACGAGAACAAGCAGGCCATCGTGAAGTTTCTGGAACACGGCCTGAAGCCGGGTGGTGTTGTTTACGTCAGCTATAATTCGATGCCCGATACCGCAGCCGGTCTGCCGCTGCAGCGTATGTTCAGCGAGTTTGCCCGGCTTGTTCCCGGACGCAGCGATATGCAGGTCGAGCGGGCCCTGAAATTCGCCACCGAATTGCGCGACAGCGGCGCCAATTATTTTGCCGACAACAAGCGGCTCGACCACCTGATATCCACCTGGGAAAATGAAGGCGGGCATTACCTTGCCCATGAATACCTGAATGCCCACTGGACCCCGCTGTATCACGCGGATGTCGCGCGCAATCTCGCACCGGCGAAGCTTTCGTTCGTGGCCTCGACGCATATCCTGGAGAATTTTCCCGATCTGACCCTGACGCCGGAGCAGAAGGAGGTTCTCAGCAAGGTGCAGATTCCGGAGATCCGCGAGACCTTCAAGGACTATTTCCTGTCGCGCACGCTGCGTCAGGATGTCTTTGTCAGGGGCGCGCGGCGCATGAGCCGGAACCGTCAGAACGCCCTCTTCGCCGAACTGGAAATCGGCGCTGTCGTGCCCCGCGTCGATGCTTCGACCAGGATCCTGTCTCCACGTGGCCATATCGAGGTGTCCGCCGATGTCTACAATGACGTTTTCGACGCGCTGACCGAAGGCCCGAAATCCATGTCGCAGATCATGTCGCTTCCCGCCGTCCGGAAGCATCCCGAATCGACGATGCAGGAAATCGCCGGGATTCTGGTCGGATCGAATCAGGCGCAACCCTTGTGCCGTCCGTCGGGGCACGAGAATGCCGGCAGCCTGCGCGCGTTCAACCACGCTCTCATCGGTGAGTCCCATCAGGAGAATTCTTTCCTGACCGGAGCCCTGGCATCTCCTTACCTTTGCAGTGCCGTTCCGATCACGAGTCTCGAAGCACTTGTGTTCCTGGGCGCCTGCGAGGGAATGGAGAGTGATATGAAACGTTTTGCCGGTTTCGTATGGCAAACCTATGATGACCGCGGCGAGCGCATGATGAAGGACGGCAAGCCGATTGAGGGAAAGGAGCACAACCTCCTGCATGTGTCCGAACGGGTACAGGAAGTTCTGGCGCTTAAAAAACCGATCTGGAAACAGTTGGGGATGTTTTAAGGAAAACAAAGGGCTGTCAGGAAAGCTTCATTTTGATACTGTACATTTTACGCTTACGGTTTTCGCAAATTTAGCGTAGAACAACAAAAAGTGTGCGTACATACGTTGTAGCGCCGCTGATAGGGGGACAGATGGCTGCTGTGGATTTAAAGGCGCTCGTCGGCAAGTTGAACGGGACCTGCCGCTCGACATTGGAAAGCGCTGCCGGTCTGACGCTGTCGCGCAGTCATTACAACATTGAAATCGAGCATTGGCTGATCAAGCTGCTCGAAACCAACAACACCGATCTGGCGCTGCTGCTGCGCCACTACGAGGTCGACGAATCGCGCCTGGTGGCCGATCTGACAAAAGTTCTCGACAAGATGAAGACCGGCAACAGCCGGGCGCCGGCTCTCTCGCCGCAGGTCGTTAAGCTGGCGCGCGAAGCCTGGGTCCTTGCATCGCTGCAGTTCGGTGCGCCCAAGGTGCGTTCGAGTCATCTGCTGTGCGCGTTGCTGCTTGATGATTCACTGGCGCCGGTCGCGCGTGAAAGCTCGGCGCAGTTTGCCCGTATTCCGGTGGACGCTCTGCAGCGTGATATGATGAAAATCGTTGCCGATAGCGATGAATCGATCGGCGAGGCCGTTGCTTCCGTCAGCGAAGGCGGCGGGGCACCGATGGCATCCCCCGGCACGGCTGGTGGAACGGCTCTGGCCCAGTTCACCATCGATCTGACTCAGCGCGCCAGAAACGGCGAGATCGATCCGGTTCTGGGCCGGGATGCCGAGGTCCGGCAGATCGTTGATATCCTGACGCGGCGCCGCCAGAACAACCCGATTCTGACCGGTGAGGCCGGAGTCGGTAAGACCGCTGTTGTCGAAGGTTTCGCGCTGCGGGTTGCGCAGGGCGATGTGCCGCCGGCGCTGCAGAACATTGCGCTTCGTACTCTGGACCTCGGGCTGCTGCAGGCCGGGGCGGGGGTCAAGGGCGAGTTCGAGAACCGCCTGAAGTCGGTGATCGAAGAGGTCAAGTCCTCGCCGAAGCCGATCATTCTCTTCATTGACGAGGCTCATACGCTGATCGGCGCTGGCGGGCAGGCCGGGCAGGGCGATGCCGCCAACCTCCTGAAACCGGCGCTGGCCCGCGGCGAACTCCGGACGATCGCGGCTACGACCTGGGCGGAATACAAGAAATACTTCGAGCGGGACGCGGCTCTGGCGCGCCGCTTTCAGGTGGTCAAGGTCGAGGAGCCGACCGAAGCCGTCGCCATCGAGATGATGCGCGGTCTGGTCGGAACGCTGGAAAAACATCACGGCGTGCGCATTCTCGATGAAGCCGTCGTCGACTCCGTTCGCCTGTCGCACCGTTACATTCCGGGGCGCCAGCTTCCGGACAAATCGGTCAGCCTGCTGGATACCGCCTGCGCGCGGGTGAACATGAGCCAGGCCGCCGTGCCGCCCGAGATCGAGGATCGCCGCCGCCGTCTTGAACAGCTGGAAGTCGAATCCGGAATTCTCGAGCGCGAAGAAGTAACCGGTGGCGGTCACGCTACCAAGCTGGGCGAGATCTCCGAGCTGAAGGAAAAGGTGAGGGCGGAACTGGCGGATCTTGAAGAGCGCTGGTCAAAGGAACGTGAGCTGATCGACTCGGTTCGCGACCTGCGCGACAAGCTTGAAACCGCGCATGGGAACGCAAACGATCACAGGGTTGCGGAAGACGGCGCCGAGAAGCCGGAACCGGCTTCCGAGGCCGATATCAAGGCCTGGCTCACCGAGCTCGCGGATCTGAATTCCCAGTTGAGTGAGCTGCAGGGCGAGGAGCCGCTGCTGCAGGTCTGTGTCGACGGTCAGGCGGTTGCCGCCGTGGTCGCGACCTGGACCGGTATTCCGGTCGGGCGGATGGTCTCCAACGAGATCCGTCAGGTGCTCAACATCAAGCAGGATCTGGAAAAGCGGATTATCGGCCAGTCCCATGCCCTGGACGCCATCGCCCAGGCCATGCGGACGTCCCGCGCCAAGCTGACCGATCCGCGCAAGCCCATCGGCGTGTTCCTGTTCTGCGGCACCAGTGGTGTCGGCAAGACCGAAACCGCGCTCTCCCTGGCGGAACTGCTATATGGCGGCGAACAGAACGTTACCACCATCAATATGTCGGAATTCAAGGAAGAGCATAAGGTTTCAACCCTTATGGGATCGCCGCCCGGCTATGTCGGATACGGCGAAGGCGGTGTTTTGACCGAGGCTGTCCGGCGCCGGCCCTACAGCGTGATCCTGTTCGACGAGATGGAAAAGGCGCATCCCGGCGTGCAAGACGTTTTCTATCAGCTCTTCGACAAGGGAATGTTGCGGGACGGCGAGGGGCGCGACATCGACTTCAAGAACACCGTGATCATCATGACCTCAAATGCCGGCACGGATACCATAGCCGCGCTGTGCGATGATCCCGAGACCATGCCCGACGAGGCGGGCCTCGCCGAGGCCTTGCGACCGGAGCTGTTGAAGGTGTTCAAACCGGCCTTTCTCGGGCGGGTCACACTGGTGCCCTACTTTCCGCTCAGCGACGACGTGCTGAAAGGCATCGTCAAACTGCAGCTCAACAGAGTTGCCACGCGAGTGCGCGAAAACTACAAGGCGGCCTTTGAATACGACCCTGCGCTGATCGACGCGATCGCCGAGCGCTGCAAGGAAAATGAGAGTGGCGCCCGTAACATCGAACACATTCTCTCCCGAACCATGCTGCCGGAAATGTCGGCGTTGTTCCTTGAGCGCATGGCTGAAGGTGGCGACATTACCGATGTCAGGGTTTCGGTAGACGAAAGCGGCGGTTTTGAGTACCATATCGGGTAATTATTCCCATTGGATTTTAAACCGCTTCAAGCAGGTGTTTCCTGAGGAACCTGCGAACAGGATCTTTTTTACGCAACGCTTATTTTTTGGAGGTAAGTCAGACCATGGCAATTTACGTTAAATACGACGGCATCAGCGGCGATGCCACGCACGAGAACCACAAAAAGTGGATCGATGTCGATTCGCTTCAGTGGGGAACCGGCCGTGCGATCATGACCCAGACGGGCCGTACTGCCGGACGCGAGGCTTCCGAGCCGTCGATCAGCGAAGTCACCTTCACCAAGACGCTCGATGCGTCTTCGCCCTATCTCTTCACCGAAGCCGTTACCGGCGCCGCAGGGAAAAAGGTCGAGATCCATCTGGTCAGCACGGGCAGTCCGGGCGACATCTATCTGACCTATGAGCTGACCAATGCTCTGGTCTCGGGCTACAGCGTCAGCAGCGGCGGGGATCGTCCCTCCGAATCGGTCAGCGTGAATTTCACCAAAATCGAGATGAAATACACCCCGTTCGACGAGAAGCATAAAGCGGGTTCGCCGATTCCGGCCGGTTATGATATGACGACGACCAAGAAGGTCTGATTCCTGTCAACTGATTGAATTGGTTTAATCGATTCTGTCGGAACGAATTCGTTCTTCAGTCCGTAGCGTTAACTCCGCTGGCCGGCGTGATGCTGTTGGACTGAAAAAGAGAGGTTCTGCGGCCTGCCGAAATAAGCCCCTGGGCTCAGGCAGGCCGCAGACATTGACTGAAATGTCTGAATCGCCCGCGCGCACGGCATAAGGGGACCCGACATCGATGGTGGCTTGGACACAGGACGGCAGGCTGCTGACCATCGAGAGTCCTTTGGGAAAGGACGTGTTCCTGCTCTCGGGTCTCGAGGGTGAGGAGCAGGCGTCGTCGCTGTTCCGGTTTGAGCTGGACCTGCTGTCGAGCGAGTTCGACATCGACCCCGATAAAATTCTGGGAAAAAACGTATCTTTCAGCGTTGCGCTGCCGGACAGCGATGATCTGCGATGGTTTGACGGCATCGTCAAACGCTTTTCCGCCGGTGCCATGTCAGGGCAGGGGCTGCGAAGCTACCGGGCGGAAGTGGTGCCGAAGCTCTGGCTTCTGACGCGCCGCGCCGACTGCAAGATTTTTCAGGAAAAGTCCGTCAAGGACATCATCGAGGATGTCTTCAGCAATATCGGTTTTGCCGACTATGAGATGAAGCTGAACGGAAGCTATCCGTCGCTCGAATACTGCGTCCAGTTCAACGAAAGCGACTTCAATTTCACTTCCCGTCTGATGGAACGTTTCGGGCTGTTCTATTTTCACCGGCACGAGCAGGGCAGGCATACTCTTGTGATTGCCGACCATGCGGGCGCTTACGAAGATGCGCTGCAGTCGGATGTTGAATATCGTCCCAGCAGCATTTCCGGGGGTGTCATAAACGCCTGGTATCCCAGTCATGAGTTCAAGACCGGTAAATGGGCGCAGCGCGACTATAACTTCACGACCTCGATGAGCAATCTGGAGCGCAGCACCAAAACGGTCCTGAAACACGCCGACTTCAAAAAGTATGAGGTCTATGAGTATCCTGGCAATTACACGACCAACGACGAGGGAACCGAGGCCACCGAGCTGCGGATGGAGACCGAGGAGAGCTCGTACAAGACGGTCGAGGGCAGCGGTGATTGCGCGAGCTTTGCGCCGGGTTTCAACTTCAAGATCAGCAAGCATGAGATCGATTCGGAGGAAGGTGAGGAATACGTCGTTACCCGTGTGGTTCATCATGGCAGCGACCCGAGCTTCATCGGCGGCTCGGGGGAAACCGCGAGCTATTCCAATTCCTTTGTCACGATCCCGAAAAAGACGGTAATCCGTCCGGCGCCAGTGACCCCCATTCCCAATGCCAGCGGGCCGCAGAGTGCCGTCGTCGTCGGACCGAAAGGCGAGGAGATTGAAGTCGACGAGCATGGACGGGTACACGTCCAGTTCCATTGGGACCGCTACGGTGAAAAGAACGAGAAAAGCTCCTGTTTTCTCAGAGTGACGCAGATGTGGGCAGGCCGGAACTGGGGCACGGTCTTCACGCCGCGGATCGGCATGGAAGTGATTGTCAGCTTTCTTGACGGGGACTTCGACCGGCCGCTGGTGACCGGGTGCGTCTATAACGACGAGAACAAGCCGCCCTATGCCCTGCCTGCGAACAAGACCCAGAGTGGGATCAAGAGCCGCAGTACATCCAAGGGCGGCGAAGCGGATTTCAACGAGCTGCGTTTTGAAGACAAGAAAGGCAGCGAGGAAGTCTACTTCCATGCGCAGAAGGATTTCACGCGCAAGGTCGAAAACGACGACACCCTGGAAGTGGACAACGATCAGAGCATCACCGTTACAAACAACCGGACCATCGAAGTCAGCCAGGGTAATGAAGAGCTGACGATTTCCCAGGGGAACAGAACCGCGACCCTTTCCCAGGGGAACGATAAGCTGGCTGTCAAGTTGGGCAACATCGACGTCAAGGCGGACGCCGGCAAGATTACAGTCCAGGCGGGGCAGTCGATCGAACTGAAGGTGGGCGCCAACTCGATCAAGATCGACAATACCGGGATCACGATCAAAGGTATGATGGTGAAGGTCGAAGGCTCCATGAAGGCCGACGTCAAATCGCCGATGACGACCGTCGAGGGCTCGGGAATAATGACCGTCAAGGGCGGCATAGTAATGATCAATTAGGCGTTTTCGGTATGACAGGAGGTTAACCGAAAATGATGAAACTTTGGGACTAGAGCCTGACCGTTTTTCTTTGAATCAAGGAACATCGTGAAACAGTCTCTACCTCGTATAATCAGAGGGCGATTCATGTCCTTGATTGAAGTAATCAAGAGCGGTCACGCTCCAGGGAACGATTGAGAACCATGGCGAAGGTGAGCGGTTAAAATGACGGCACTCACGAAAGTCCAGGCTTTGACAGCGGTCGAAGTGTGCCGTCTGTATGAACTGGACCCCGAGGCTGGTGCACTGCTCGACGAAACCTCAACTCCGGCTTCGTTCATCGAGCGGTTGATGGGAGAGCAGCGCTTTGCCGATGCTGCGCGTTTTCTGGCCTATGCCTTGCCAAAACGCGAGGCGGTCTGGTGGGCGTGCCTCTGCGCGCGCGCCGTGACGAACGGCGAGACCTCGTCCGACAATCTCGCTGCGCTCGATGCTGCCGAAGCCTGGGTCTATAAACCAATCGACGAGAATCGCCGAAAAGCCATGGAATTTGCCGAAAAGACGAAAATGGACACCTCCGCGAGCTGGGCCGCGGTGGCCGCTTTCTGGAGCGCGGGCTCCATGGCGCCGGCGGATGCGCCTGTCGTGCCGCCGGGCGAGGAACTGACCGGGGCCGCGGTGTCGGGGGCGGTTATCCTTGCGGCTGTGCAGAAAGAGCCTGAAAAAGCGCCCGAGAAGTACGCAAGGTTTTTGACCCAGGGTCTGGAAGTGGCGCGTGGAGGCAGTGGCCGGGATGCGCTGTAAGGGCCGGATGCGCGGTGGGGAATGCTACAGCGAATACGAAAAAGGCGGCGCTCGGCCATTTGATTCCGGAATTGCCGGTATCGAGGCATGGCCTGCGGCTGCAAGGCATGTGTAGTATGGTGCGATACGCGGAACGTACCTGAGAAATCCATGATACTTAGAATGACCATTGTCGGCGAAGTCAAACCGGCGGATCCGCAGGACATAAGCCACAGTTTCGGCCACCAGGGCGGCAAGATCGGCCGCGGCCTGAGTAACGAGTGGGTGCTGCCCGATCCGCATATGTCCAAGAATCACTGCTCCATCAGCTTCCGCAACGGCGGGTTCATCCTCACCGATACCAGTTCCAACGGCGTTTTTCTGAACGCTTCGCCTGAGCGTATCGCGCGTGGCGCGTCGGTTCCGATCGGCGATGGAGACCGCCTGAAGCTGGGGGACTATGAAATCAGCGTGGAAGTGGACGAAGCGGCGGAAACGGAAGAACCCGCCGGCGATCTCGATTCCTTCGCGCAGGTTCTCGGTGTCGGGCTGGGAGAAGAACTCGATCCTTTCGAAATTCATTCACAGCAGCGTGCAAAGCCGGCCAAAGCGCCCGACTTTGACAGATCGTATTCCGGTGGCGGGGACAAGGATCCTCTCGATGATCTTCTGGAGCAGCCGCCGGGCGGATCACGGGATGCGGAACCGCCGCTTTCAGCCGGGTTGTCGCGCGGTCCCGTAATCCCGCCGGATGACGACCTTTTCGACGATCTGCTCGCGGATCCGAATGCGACAGGTCCCGATGTTTCTGCTCCCCCCGAGCAGGACCATGTGCCGTCTTCACAAGAGTTCTTCCAACCGCCGAAGGTGACCGGTGGCCACATTCCGGATGACTGGGACGCGGACGATCTTCTGGCCGAGCCGCCGGGGCCGAAACCGACGGGTCCGATACCAGCGGAGCCGGCAGCGCCTGTCGCGGCACCACCGCCCGCCGCCCGAAAGCCTGCGCCCGAGCCTGCTCCACCGGCAGCGGCACAAAAGCCTTCAACGCCGGCGCCTGGTGGCGATGCGGCGCTCCTTCAGGCGTTTCTGGAGGGTGCAGAGATGACCGGACTGGATATTCCCGAAGCGGCACGCGTCGAGATGATGCGGACGGTCGGACAAACCTATCGCGATCTGGTCAGCGGTCTGGTTGAGGTCCTCAAGGTCCGCCAGACGATCAAGAACGAATTCCGTCTCGATCAGACCATGATCCGGGCCGATGACAACAATCCGCTGAAGTTTACCGTCAATGTCGAAGAAGCCCTCAAGGCGATGCTTGGCAATACGAGCCGCGGCTACCTGACGCCCCGGCAGGCCGTCGACCAGGGGTTTACCGATATCAAGGCGCACCAGATCGCCGTTATGGCGGGTATGCAGGTGGCTTTGAAGGCCTTGCTGATGCGTTTCGATCCGAAGACGCTGGAAAGCCGGATGCAGGACGGCTCGATGCTCGGCGGCATTCTGTCAGGGTCGAAGAAAGCGCGTCACTGGGAATTGTTTACACAGCTTTATGCCGAAATCGCGAAGGAAGCCGAAGACGATTTTCACGGATTGTTCGGCCGGGAGTTCGCACGGGCCTATGAAGAACAGGCGAAAAAAGTGTGACGGGGCGCTGCGCAGCGATTCCGGCAAAAAGCCACGTCTCCACCGGTGGTCATTCTGTGATATTCTCCTTCACCTGGTTGAGACCGGGCGATTCGGGGGAAGCAGCGGCGAAATGTCAAAGCTCCGGGCCTATTGAAGCCCTGGGTTCAATATCTTGGAAAAACCGGGGAGGTTTAGTGTGAGATTGATCTGTTGCCTGTTTGCGGCTGTGCTCGTTCTCGGTGGATGCGCAGAAAAGAAGCCGTCGCCGACAGTGATCAGCCTTGCGGTGTCGGCGGCACTGGATATCAATCCCAATGCGCAGGGAAGGGCGTCTCCCGTGGTCCTGAGGATTTATCAGCTGGCGTCTCCCGCAGCCTTCGCGGAGGCTGATTTTTTCCAGCTCTTCGAGCAGGATGCAGCGATCCTGGGCAAGGATATGATTGCCAGAGATGAAATCATCGTCACGCCGGGCGCTGCGCAGAAGCTGTCCTTTGAGGCCGCGCCGGATGTCCGCCATGTCGGCGTCGTTGCAGCTTACCGCGAAACCGAAACCTCTGTCTGGCGGGCAACTGCCGATATCGTCCCGGAAAAGATCAACAGCTATGCCGTTCAGATCAACGCGCTGGCTGTCTCGCTGACCAAGGTTGAAGAAGAATAGAGCGACTGAAGAAGAGCGCGGCAGCGGATACGCCGTGAAATACAGCAGGGTATGAGCCGAGAGACATTATATGGCATGGGATAACAAAGTTGTCTGGTCCGAAGGCATGTTCCTTCAGACGCAGCACTTCCAGCAAAGCGACCGCTATGTTGAACGACTGGTCCGCGGGCGGGTCGATGGAATCCGGCCCTATTCCTGGGGAATTCAGGATCTTCAGATCAACCGGGATCTTCTGACGACCGGCAAGTTTGCCGTGAGCGTCTGCCGCGGGATACTCGAGGACGGCACGCCCTTCAGCATCCCCGATGACACCAATCACCCGCCGCCGCTCGATCTGCCGGAAAACGCCCGCGACTGCATTGTCTATCTGGCGCTGCCGGTTCGTCAGCCAGGCGGCTCGGAATTCGATCTGGGCACGCAGTTGGATGGCGTCGCGCGCTATGATGCGGAAGAGGTGGAGACCGTCGATTCGAACAAGGGGTCGGAGACGGTCGCCAACATGCGGGTCGGCAAGTTGCGCCTGCGTTATTTGCTGGAGACGGACGAACGTGCGGGCTATGTCTGCCTTGGCCTGGCGCGGATCATTGAAGTCCGTGCCGACAAGAACGTCGTGCTGGACGAGCGCTATATCCCGCCGACCCTGGACTGCGCGGCCACTTCCGTGCTGGCCGGCATGATCAGTGAAATACTCGGTCTGACTCATCACCGGGGCGAAGCCCTGGCCGGCCGGGTTTCCGAATCGGGCACCAAGGGCGTTGCTGAAATAGCCGATTTTCTGCTGCTGCAGGCCGTGAACCGCAGCGAACCGGTGCTGGCGCATCTTTCGTCATCGGCCAGCGTTCACCCGGTGAGCTTTTATACCGTTGTCCTGGCGCTTGCCGGTGAACTCGCGACCTTTACGGCGCCGGGTAAACGTCCAGGCAAGTTCGGTGTTTACCGGCACGACGATTTGCAGGGCACCTTCGCGCCGGTGATGAAGGAGCTGCGCCAGTCCCTGAGCGCGGTTCTGGAACAGACGGCGGTGCCGATTCCGCTGCAGGAACGCAAATACGGCATTCACGTCGCAGCGCTGACCGACAAGGGCCTGTTGAGCAACTCCAGCTTCGTGCTGGCTGTGCGGGCCGACCTTCCGGTCGAGACGATCCGGCGGGGCTTTCCGAACCAGGCCAAGATCGGCTCGGTGGAACAGATTCGCGAACTGGTCAATGTCGCCCTGCCGGGGATCGCGCTGCGACCGCTGCCGGTCGCGCCGCGCCAGATTCCCTATCATGCGGGGGTGACTTATTTCGAAATGGACCAGACCGGGCAGTACTGGAAACAGCTGAAAAATTCAGGCGGGATCGCCATCCACGTTTCGGGCGAGTTTCCGCGCCTTGAAATGGAACTTTGGGCGATCAAGAGTTAGCGGTTTGAGTGGGGCGGTACTGTGAGAAAACGCGGGATCGAAGATTGGGGATAGCGGCTGTGTCTGAAGGTTTGAGAGCATGAGCGACGACGATCCCTTTGAAGAGGATCGCACGATCATACGGCCGATGCCCGGCGGGCGGCGGCCGGGATCAGGCGCGTCGGATCAGACACAAATGCCGTCGGGCGCCGGGGCGGCTGCAGATCCGGACAGAACCGTGTCGACAGGAAGGGTAACGGCGACTGTCGTGGCTGCGGATCTCAGCCAGGCGAGTTTCAATCCTCTGGTTGGCGCGGCGTCCGCGCTTCTCGGCCTTGCCATCCGGCTCAAGAATTCCGGCGAACACCGGGACGTTGACGCTCTGCGGCGCCGGGTGATCGACGAAGTAAAGACCTTCGAACGGCGGGCTAACGAAACCGGACTGAGTCCGCAGTCGGTCCGGGCCGGGCGCTATGCCCTCTGCGCCACGCTGGACGATCTGGTGCTCAACACCCCCTGGGGCGCGGCGAGTGCCTGGGGCCAGCAGAGTATGGTCGCGCTGTTCCACAACGAAACCTCGGGCGGTGAAAGGTTTTTCGATCTGCTCGAAAAGCTCGAACGCGATCCCGGACGCTACGCCGAGGTTCTGGAACTGATGTATCTCTGTCTGTCGCTCGGCTTCGAGGGCAAGTACCGGGTCATGTCCCAGGGGTCGATGCGGCACGGCGAAGTCCGCGAAGGCCTGTTCAGGCTGATCCGTGCGCGGCGCGGCGACTTCGAGCGCGAGCTTTCGCCGCGCTGGCGTGGTGTCGATGCAGGGCACAAGCCCTTGAGCTCCTATGTGCCGCTTTGGGTGATCGGGGTGGGGACTGCGGCCCTGATCACGGTCATGTTCGTTCTGTTCAGCTACAGTCTGAACAGCGATTCCGACCTGGTCGCCGCTGAATTGCGTCAGCTTCCTCCGAACGGACCGGTCACGCTGGCGCGTGCCGATGCGCCGCCGCCGCCGCCGCCGGTCGAAATCAAAAGCGAATTGCTGCCGCGTATCAAGGGCTTCCTGGAAGACGAGATCGCCCAGGGGCTGGTGGTGGTCAGCGAAGATGTTCAGTCCCTGACCATCCGGGTGCGCAACAAGGGCCTGTTCGGCTCCGGCAGTGCCGTGGTCGAGGACCGCTTCCTGCCTGTTCTGGAGCGAATCGGGACGGCGCTGCGCAGCGAGCCCGGTCAGATCATCGTTGCGGGTCACAGCGACAATGTTCCGATCCGGACGGTGCGTTTCCCCTCGAACTGGCATCTGTCTCTCGCCCGCGCGTCTTCGGTCGCCAAGATCCTGACCGGTTTTCTGACCGACCCGGGGCGGATGTCCGTGGACGGCCGCGCCGATAACGAACCCATTGCCTCGAACGACACGGCCGAAGGCCGGGCGGAAAACCGCCGTATCGAAATTATCCTGATCAAGGAAGGCGCGGTGATCCAATGACACAGCCACGCCGCTTCACCTTTATGAGACAGCTTCATGCGACGCGCGCGGTTTCAGACTCTGCCCGCCGGCCAGACGGGGAGGGCGCCCGCAATGTCTAATATCGTTGCCGTGCTGCGTTCGCGTTGGTTCATCACCTTTCTGGGCGCACTTCTGCTGTCGCTTCTGATCTGGTTTCTGGGACCCTTGCTGGCTTTTGCCGACGCCAGGCCCTTTGAGAGCGTGATTGTCCGGCTGTTTACCGTCGTCGTGATTTTCCTGGTCTGGGGTCTGGTCAATCTGGTCGCGATGATCAGGGCGAAGAAGGCTGATCGGGCATTGATGGAAGATCTGGCCGAGAGCGGCGGTCAGGATGACAGCGAGGAGACGGTCGCCTCCGGCCGCGAAGTGGCGGTGCTCAACGAACGCATGCAGGAAGCGCTGGGGCTGTTGAAGACCACGCGCCTGGGCGGCGGCAAGGGTGGGCGCAAGTTCCTCTACCAGCTGCCCTGGTACATCATCATCGGCCCGCCGGGCGCCGGCAAGACGACGGCGCTGGTGAACTCCGGCCTGCGGTTCCCGCTGGCGGAAAAGCTCGGCAAGGATTCGATCCAGGGCGTCGGCGGCACGCGGCACTGCGACTGGTGGTTTACCGACGAGGCCGTGCTGATCGATACCGCCGGCCGTTACACAACGCAGGACAGTCATCAGGCCGTAGACCGGGCGGCCTGGACCGGCTTTCTCGATCTGTTGAAAAAGTACCGCGCGCGGCAGCCGATCAACGGCGCCATCGTGGCGATCAGCCTGTCGGACATGGCGACCCTGAGCGATACAGAACGTTTCGCCCATGCCCACGCGGTCAAACAGCGTCTGCGCGAGCTGCATGACTATTTCGGTGTGCGGTTCCCGATCTATGTGTTTTTCACCAAGGCCGATCTGGTGGCCGGCTTTTCCGAGTTCTTCGATGACCTGGGGCGCGAGGACCGCGATCAGGTCTGGGGTACGACCTTCAAGTTCGACGGCGCCGAAAAGGGTGAGGGAGCGGTCGCAGAGTTCGAGACGGAATTCGACGCTCTGGTCGATCGCCTGAACGACCGGCTGGTGTCACGCATCCATCAGGAGACGGATATTCAGCGCCGCAGTCTGATATACGGCTTCCCGCAGCAGGTTGCCTCGCTGAAACGCCCGATTCAGGAATTTCTGGAAGAGATCTTCAAGCCCAGCCGCTATGAAGAAGTTCCGATGCTGCGCGGTTTCTATTTTACCAGCGGCACGCAGGACGGCACGCCGATCGATCGTCTGATGGGCACCATGGCGCAGACCTTCGGCATTGCGCGTCAGGCCCTGTCGGCGCACTCGGGGAGCGGGCGCAGTTATTTCCTGACCCGGCTGCTCAGTTCCGTAGTCTTTGCCGAAGCCGGCGCGGTGACCGCCAACCGGAAAGTGGAGCGGCGCCGTTTCTGGATCCAGAACGCGGCCTATGCCCTTTCGCTGCTGGCAATTCTGGCGGCTGCGGGGGCCTGGATGACCAGCTATGCCGGAAATACCGGAAAGATCGCCGAAGTGGAGGACAACATTGCGGCCTATAAAGCCGCCACGGCGAACCTTTCCTTCGATGCGGTGGAGGACGCCGACCTCAAACGGATTCTGCCGGCCCTTAATACGCTGCGTAACCTGCCGACGGGCTATGCGGCGCAGGATGAAGACGTACCGCTCAGCCAGACGCTGGGGCTGTACCAGGGCGAAAAGTTGGGCGCTCAGGCCAGAGCGGCCTACCGGCGCGGTCTGAGTTCACTGTTTCTGCCGCGCCTGCTGGTGCGTCTGGAAGGCCAGTTGCGCGACAACATCGGCCAGCCCGATTATCTCTATGAAGCGCTGAAGGTCTATCTAATGCTCGGGCGCCAGGGACCGGTCGACGCCGATCTGGTCCGCCAATGGCTTATCCTTGACTGGAACAACACTTTTCCCGGACAGGTGAACGACAGTATCCGCGGTCCCCTGATGGAGCATCTGGACGCGCTGCTGGAAGAACCGCTGCAACAGATACCGCTCGACGGACCGCTGGTTCAGCGGGTGCAGCAGAGCCTGCGGGCCTTCCCGCTGTCCGAGCGGGCCTATGCCGTCATCCGGCAGAGCCCGGAAGCGCGCAAACTTCTGCCTTGGCGGATGAGCGATCACATCGGTTCGGACGGGGCCCGGGTTTTCGTTCGCCGTTCCGGCAAGGCCCTGAGCGAGCCGGTCCCGGGGCTCTATACCTACGACGGATTCCACGGCGTCTTTCTGCCTCAGATCACCGAGGTGGCGAAGGAGGTTGCGCGGGAGAGCTGGGTGCTGGGACCCGAAGAGGAAGTCGGCCTCAGCGAGGATGCGATCGACCGCCTCAAGGGCGAGGTCATGCGCCGCTATTATGATGACTACGCGGCCTTCTGGGACGTCCTGCTCAAGGATCTCACCGTCGTTCCGTTCCGGGATCTCAATCATTCGGTTGAGGTCCTGAACATCGTCTCCGCGCCGGTGGCGTCCCCGCTCAAGCTGCTGCTGCAGTCGGTGACGCGCGAGACCACACTCAGCACGCCGCCGGCACCGGCCGGAGGCCTGGCAGGGGCGGTGGCCGGTGCCACGGCTGCCGTCGAGGATGCCGCCGCGAAACGGGTCGAGTCCAGGTCGCAACGTCTGGCCAGCATCGTCGGATCGGCACAGGCCGGCGAAGCCGGTGCGCTTCCGGGGGCGGTGATCGACAGTCATTTCGAAGACCTGCATGCCCTGACGCGTGGGGAGCCTGGCGCACCGACCCAACTGGATGGCGCCATTTCCAGACTCAACGATCTCTATACGCAGCTCAATCAGCTTGCGATCTCGACCAATCAGGGGCAGGCCTCCCTTTCGGCGGCGACCGGATCCGGCGGCGGCGCCGCACAGATCGTGCTTGCCACCGCGACACGACTGCCGGATCCGCTCAGGAACTGGATGTCCGCTCTGGCGAAAGGCAGTTCCAGCGTGACGGTCGGTGGTGCCCGCACCCAGATCGATGCCGCCTGGAAAGCCGAGGTCCTGCCGACCTGTACGGCCGCGCTGAACAACCGCTATCCGGTGTTCCAGTCGAGCGACACCGAAATTTCACTGGAGGATTTCGGGCGGCTGTTCGCGCCGGGTGGGCAGATAGACGGTTTCTTCAAGACCTATCTCAAGCCCTTCGTCGATACCTCGAGCATGCCGTGGCAGTGGCAGAAGGTGGATAACGTCAGTCTGGGAATTCCGGATTCCGTCTTGGTACAGTTCCAGCGGGCGGCGGTGATCCGCGACAGCCTGTTCCTGGGCGGCGGTACGGTGCCGGGGGTGCAGTTCGAGATGATGCCGGTGGATCTGGACGCGCAGGCGACGCAGGTGGTGTTCGATCTGGACGGCCAGTCGATTTCCTA
>Ga0214472_10000172_pt1 | contig 87964 bp, 65 predicted proteins | sample RVTome_6_FD_207662 | JGI IMG/M metagenome (GOLD analysis project Ga0214472, IMG submission 207662) | Soil microbial communities from uranium-contaminated site in the Upper Colorado River Basin, Wyoming, United States - RVT140D175 | ecosystem: Environmental > Terrestrial > Soil > Contaminated >... | reverse complement strand
GTAGCAAACCCTTCAAAACACGCCATTCCGCTTCGCTCAAATCGCCTCGGCTCAAACCTGCATCCAAAAGGCAGCTTTGAATCAATCTCGCGGCTTCGCGTCAATCAATTTGTCCACGCCGCCTAGGCTAAATGCTCACGGTCTAGATTTCTGGCGGGGGTGGTATTGGAAGTCCCACCCCCGCCATTTTCTTGTCCTCGAAATCAATATTTGTCTTTGTTGGTGACCAGCTCGACCAGTACCCGGTCAAGCCAGTCCATCCGCGCCTTCAATGTGCTGGCAGCATTGTCATAGGCAAAGGCCTGGAAGGGCAGGTCAGTCTGGGCATTGAATTCGTCGAGTTCTGCCTGCTTCTTCCCCAGCTCCGCCTTTGCTTCCACCACCCAGTCGATGCGTTCCTGCGGTTTGAGCAGGCCGAAAGCCATCACCTTGGTGCTGAGCGAGTCGCTGGCGACGAGCTGGGCGGACCGAAAGGTCGTGATCCAGATTTTGAGCGCGGTTTCGCCCTTCCCGGTAATCGACCAGAGCTCGGTCCCGCGGGCATCGCCTTCGATCCGTTTGCTTTCGATCAGCCCTTCCTTCGCGAAGCGGGCGATCATCGGATAAACCTGTCCCATGCTTTTGTTGAAGCTGGCGACCGGTGATGACTGGTAATATTTTGCGACTTTATAGGCGGTTATCGGCTGAAACCGATAGACGAGCGACAACAACGACCCTTCGTGATCGGAAAAGGATTTCGGCGTCGCCTTCTTAGCCATTCTTAGATCGAACTGTGCCCCTGTTCGCCCGACCGCCCCCGAAAGGCGGCAAGGACAATTAGGGCTATAATCACGTTCGACAGCTTTCTACAAGCGATGCGAAATTTTGGAGTCATCCGTGACTGACGAAATGGACTTTGAAGAAGAGCGGATTCGAGCGGGGTTGGCCCGGCTCCTTGCTGCAGCAGTCGATGCGAGCGGACGCGCCAACTGCGATGTTGCCGCCGATGCGGAGATCCACAAGGATGCTCTGCGGCGCATCCTGCAAGGTCGGCGGTCGGCAAGTCTGGGCGAAGCCTTGCGCATTCTGGATGCATGCGGATCGGCTTCTCGCGCTAATATGTTACTATTCCTCGTCTGCGGCTCCGATCAGTCGATAGACTGGCTGCAGTCCGACCTGGCGGTGTTCTTCGAAGAATTCAGCGCGGAATTTCCACAGGCACTGCAGAGATTACTGGGTGACCGAATTGGCGATGTGAAGCCGCGCTGGGCCAAGGGCACCGCGAACCATGTATCCAGGTTGCTCTCAGATCACATACTCGAGCTCGAACGCAAAGACGACTTTCTCGGCAACTCCTTTGCCGGTGAACGGAAGAACGAAAATGTCTGAGCAAGCGGACAACGGGCCTGGCGAGCTGGACCGGCCAACCCAGCTTATCAGGATCAGGGAAGTTCAGTATCGCACAGGCCTTGGGCGTTCGACAATCTATCGCTGGATGGCTCAGGGAAAGTTTCCGAAGCCACAGCGACTTGGCAATCATTGTGTAGCATGGCGTGAAACAGTGATTGAGGACTGGATGCACCAAATACTGGACGATGGACCGAATGAGATGGACCGGTTTCCCTGAGCTCCAAGGGCACGATTATTTGGCTACCTACATGTCCGCAGACCATCACGCGGCAATTGGGCTCGTCGCAAGGGCGGTCGCCCCGGGAGCATGGCTGTCACTGCCGATTGTATCGCAACCCGACGGGCTGTAGATTGACAAGCAAAATCGTGATCGCCCTATCTACGCGGCCGTTGCTCGAAAATGAGTATGGTCGAGGTGGCCGTCGCGCACAGTTTCCCCGCAGCATCGTGCAGTGCCGCTTCAGCAAAGGCGGCCCTGCGTCCGATCGACTGGAGACGACCGACTGCTCTCACCATCCCGCTCTTCTCAGAAAGAGGTGCCAGAAACGAGACTTTCAATTCCAGTGTAGTATACGCATAGCCGGGTTCCAAAGCGGTGTGCGCGGCGATGCCACAGGCGCTATCAAGGATGGATGCGATGTAGCCTCCATGCACCGTTTCCATCGGGTTATAGGTGCTTGTGTCGGGGGTTGCTTCGAACACCGCATGGCCGAGATCCGCCTCTACCAATGAGATGCCCAGCTTGACGCTGAAAGGCGGCTGCCGGCCCGCTGCGAGAAGCGCGCGAACCTGCTCCAGGCCAGTCGGTCCATGTGATCTGTCTAGCGCCATGCCAAAACCTTTCCGCGAGAATTGCGCACCTGTTTTCGATTAATGCCAATTCGCCTTGGCAAAAGGCAATCTGGCGCACCCCTCGATACGGGCGGAAGCGGAGCGGAGATTGCGGGATGCAGCCTCATGGAATGCTTGTACCGCTGACAGCAAACAGGGTTGGCCTCGCATCCCATCCACCGCCCAAGGCGCGAAAGGATGCAACTGCTGCACGAGCTGCGGAGGTCTGGGCATCGATTTGGGCTGTACGATTTTCCAACAGACGCCGGTCGGCTTCGAGCACGTCGAGCAAGTTTGCAACACCTCCTTGGTAGGCCGCAAAGGAAGACGCCCTTGCCCGTTCCAGCGACTCGCCGCCATCGGCCAAGATCGCTGCGCGGGCCTGCTGCCGGACGAGGCTTGAAAGTGTGTTCTCGACTTCTTCGGACGCACGCAGGACAGAGAGGCGATAGGCGGCCAATGCCTCAACGTTGCTGCCGCGTGCGGCAGCGATTTCGGCATCGACCCGACCGAAATCGAACAACCTCCAACGCAGCCCGAAAATGCCTGCGGCCTGGGTGCTGTTGCTACCAAGCAGTCCGCCCACTCCTTGCGTGGCGGTCCCGAGCAGTCCGCTGAGCGAGAACCGGGGGTAGTATTCGGCCATTGCCACGCCGATGCGGGCGTTTGATGCAGCCAGTCTGCGTTCGGCGGCAATGATGTCTGGTCTTCGTCGCAGCATTTCCGCCGGGCCGCCGGCGCTCGAAACGGCAGGAACCGCGGGGATGGGCGCGATGGCGGACAGCTCAGGTCGGACGGATCCGGGCGGCAGGCCGAGCAGCACATCGAGCGCGTTCATCGCGCTATCCAGCTCATGCTCGAGTTGGGGCACGGTCGCGCTGACGTAAGCCAGCGCACCTTCCGCCTGTCGCAGTTGCAGTTCGGCCGCAAGGCCCTCGCGGTAACGCAGTTCGATCAGGTCGACCAGCTGTTGCTGGACGTCACGTTGTTCTCTGGCGACTTCCAACTGCGCCTGCAGGCTGCGGATGGCAATGTAAGTGTCGGCCGTCTGCCCTGCGATCGCAAGTCTCACCGCGGTGGCAGAAGCCGCCGATGCCTGCCAATCGGCGCGCGCCGCGTCACGTGCGGCATCCCGGCCCCCGAACACATCGAGTTCCCAGCCAACCCCCAGATCCAGTTCGTAGCTTTGTGCCTCTCGTTCGAAGCCCGGCAGTGCGCCGGCGATCCGACCCTGCGGTGATTCGAGCGATTGATAGATCTCACCGGCCTGGCCGCTTACCTGTCCGGCCGGGAGCAGGTCGGCGTTGGCATGGCGTAGCGCCGCACGTGCCTGCGTGACTCGGGCGGCAGCTTGCTGCAGGTCGAGGTTTTGTGCCAGCGCGCGCTCGACCAGATCGGGCAACAATGGGTCGTCGAAGGATCGCCACCAGTGGACCAGGTCGACTTGGGATCCGTGTTCCGCAAGCGCATCAGCCGCCGGCCCGCCGATGAAAGCCGGAGCCGCCGTCAATGATGGCGGCGCATAGTCCGGGCCCACGGCGCAGCCAGCGAGGAAGAGGGCAGGTGTGGCTATCGCAATCAGGCGCTGGATTTGCATATCGGTATCCGCTAGCAAGACGTATCGAGGAGATAAGTGACCAATAGCCATAATGGTCACTAGTTGTCAATGGCGCCTTTTTGCCCTAGGCATTCTTGCATGAGCAACCAGACTACCAGCAATGCCGTCTCCACGAGGGGGCCGACCGAACATGCCGTCAGGGATCAGATCATCAAGGCAGCGCACGAGTGCTTTTCGCACTACGGGTATGCAAAGACGACGGTTGCAGACCTTGCGCGCGAGATCGGCTTTTCGAAGGCGTATATCTATCGCTTCTTCGAATCGAAGCAGGCCATCGGGGAGGCAATCTGCGCCGATTGCCTTGACGACTTGCTCGGGCAAGTTCGCGAAGCGGTGGACCAAGGCGAGAGCGCGACGGACAAACTGCGAAGGTTCTCGGGAACTGTCACAACCGCGGGGGTTGACCTGTTTTTTGTCGATCGCAAATTGTATGAGATCGCCGCACTCGCTTCCGCGAATAGATGGTTCGCGGCGCAAGCTTACAGTGAGGCCCTTAAGGGTCTCCTGGAAGACATTCTGAAGGAAGGTCGCGAGAGCGGCGAATTCGAACGCAAGACCCCGCTCGATCTGACCAGGCAGTCTATATTCTACGCATTCCTTCCGTTCATGGACCCGCTCTTTCTGGAGCACAGCATCAAGTTGCTTCCCGAAGCGCAAGTGGAAGTGACCAACCTCGTACTTCGCTCCCTGGCTCCATAGCGCCGTCGAATTTCGACTGTTTGTGACCAATTGACAAAATAGTCACTAGTCGACATTAAGGGTTCCAACTCGATAGGAGGAACTTGCATGTCGATACCGTTCCTGGTGCGCCAGATTGCATTGCTGGGCATTGCTGCCGGCATGTTGGCCGGCTGCGGTCAGGTCGACTCCGATCCGCGCACCCAGCCACCTCTGGTGCGGGTTGCCCAGGCCGAAGCGGGCGAAGCGAGCAATCGCGAATACACGGGCATTGTCGGCGCGCGCGTGCAAAGCGATCTCGGTTTCCGTGTGGACGGCATGGTCGTCGCCCGTCTCGTCGACACCGGTCAGGTGGTGCGCCGGGGGCAGCCGCTGATGCGCCTCGATGCGACCGACTACGGGCTGGCCACGCAAGCAGCGTCGGCGGCGGTTGAGGTTGCTCGCGCGCGCGCGACACAGACGGGCGCCGACTCGCGTCGTTACGAGGCGCTGGTTACCGCGGGTGCCGTGTCGGCGTCCGCCTACGACCAGGCAAACGCTGCTGCCCTTTCTGCGCAGGCTGAACTCGCGGCTGCGGAAGCACGCGCACGCGTAAGCCGAAACAATGCTGGCTATACAGTGCTTGTCGCGGACGCCGATGGAACCGTCGTGGAAACCCTTGCCGAACCCGGTCAGGTCGTCGGAGCCGGGCAAACCGTCGTCAGGCTCGCCCGTTCCGGTCCGCGCGAGGCAATTGTCGCCTTGCCTGAAACCGTTCGTCCGCGACCGGATGCTCGCGCCCGGGCCCGTACCTATAGCGGGCTGTCCGGACCGGCACGCCTGCGGCAATTGAGTGATGCGGCCGATCCGGTGACGCGGACGTTTGAGGCCAGGTTCGTTCTTTCCGGAGAAGCCGAGACCGCCCCGCTGGGATCCACAGTAACGGTCATCTTGCAGGCTGCCGCTGACGGCGCGGCTATCACCGTGCCGCTTGGTGCGATTCACGATCGCGGTCGCGGTCCCGGCGTCTGGATCGTTGTCGGCCAAGACGAACCGACCGTTGCGTGGCGTCCGGTCACGCTTGCCTCGGTCGGCGAAGAGTCAGCGACCCTGTCGAGCGGACTACGGGGTGGAGAGCGTATCGTCGCGCTGGGCGCACATTTGCTGAGCGAGGACCAGCCTGTACGCATTTCGGGAGTGGGCCGGTGAGCGAGGGTTCTGCACAAGGCGGGCGCTTCAACCTTTCCGCTCTCGCCGTCCGCGAGCGATCGGTCACGTTGTTCTTCCTGATCGCGATCAGTCTCGCAGGCATCGTTGCCTACCTCAATCTGGGGCGCGCCGAAGATCCGAACTTCACCGTCAAGCAAATGACGGTGGTCACCGTCTGGCCCGGTGCGACCGCACAAGAGATGCAGGACCAGGTTGCCGAGCCGCTCGAGCGACGCCTGCAGGAATTGCGCTGGTATGATCGCGCCGATACCTTTACGCGGCCCGGTCTCGCCTTAACGACCCTGGTCTTGCGCAACGACACTCCGCCGTCGGAGGTTCCAGAGCAGTTCTACCAGACCCGCCGCAAGATCACCGACGAGGCTCCCCGCCTGCCGCGCGGTGTTATCGGTCCCTTTGCCAACGATGAATATGGCGACGTGTCTTTCGCCCTTTACGCGCTCAAGGCCGAAGGTGTGCCCCATCGCCACCTCGTACGTGACGCAGAGCGGTTGCGACAGCGGTTGCTGCAAGTGCCGGGCGTCGAGAAAGTCGATATCCTCGGGGAGCAATCAGAGCGCATTTTCGTCGAATTCGCACAAGAGCGTCTGGCGAATCTGGGAGTTTCACCGCAGGCGATCATGGCCGCGCTGGCCCAACAGAACCTCATAACGCCGGCCGGATCGATAGACACCAGCGGGCCGCAGGTACAGGTGCGTATCGACGGCGCATTCGACGATTTGCAGCGGATTCGCGACTTGCCCATTGTAGCTAACGACAGGACCTTGCGCCTCTCCGACATTGCCGAAGTGCGGCGCGGTTACGAGGATCCGGCGACCTTCCTTGTCCGCAACGAGGGCGAGCCGGCGATCTTGTTGAGCGTTGTCATGCGCGAGGGGTGGAACGGGCTGGAACTCGGCAGGTCCCTGCGAACCGAGGTCGCCGAAATCTCGGCCGAACTGCCCCTGGGGATGAGCCTGACCGCAGTCACCGACCAATCGGTCAACATTGCCGAAGCCGTCGGCCAGTTCATGCACACGTTCATCGAGGCGCTGGTGATCGTCATGATCGTCAGCCTGCTGGCGCTCGGTTGGCGGGTCGGACTGATTGTCGCGGGAGCCGTACCGGTGACACTTGCCATTGTACTCGTGATCATGTGGGCGACCGATCGGGTGCTTGATCGCATTACCCTCGGTTCGTTGGTGCTCGCCCTTGGCCTCTTGGTCGATGACGCGATTATCGCCATCGAAATGATGGTCGTTAAGATGGAGGAGGGGTTCGACCGCATCAAAGCGTCCTCTTACGCTTGGAGTCATACGGCCGCCCCAATGCTGGCGGGCACGCTGGTTACGGTCATCGGACTCATGCCGGTCGGCTTTGCCCGTTCAACGGCAGGGGAATATGCCGGCAACATCTTCTGGGTAGTCGGATTTGCCTTGCTGGCTTCATGGATGGTTGCAGTGGTCTTCACTCCCTACCTGGGTGTGAAACTGCTGCCGGCGATCGCGCCGGTGCCAGGCGGACACGAAGCGATCTATCAGACGCCGCGTTACAGGAAGGTGCGCAGCCTGATCCGCTGGGCAATCGATCACCGAAGATTGGTCACGCTGACCACTCTGGCGGCACTGCTGGTTGCCGGCATGGGCATGGCGCTGGTCAAGAAGCAGTTCTTTCCCACTTCCGACCGACCCGAGGTGCTGGTCGAGATCCAGTTGCCTCGCGGCAGCGCAATCGAGCAAACCGGCGCGGCGGCCGAAGAGGTCGAAGCCTGGTTGCGCGAACAACCGGAAGCAACGACCACCACGACTTACATCGGCCGGGGTCCGCCGCGCTTCTACATGCCGCTGTCGCCTGAGTTGCCCGACCCGTCGTTCGCCAAGATCGTGGTGCGCACTCCGTCGGAAGAGGCCCGCGATGCCCTGCGGGACCGGCTGCGCGGCGCGGTTGCCGACGGGCTCGCCCCCGCGGCAAGAGTGCGTGTCACGCAACTCGTGTTCGGTCCGCCATCACCTTATCCTGTCGCCTTCCGGGTCAGCGGCCCCGACGTCGCTCAGCTACGCGAAATCGCCGAAAGGGTTCGCAGCATCATGGCTGACGACCCGATGATGCGGACGGTCAGCACGGACTGGGGCGAAAGGGTGCCCACAGTCCACCTGGCACTCGATCAGGACCGGCTCCGCGCCATGGGCATGACCTCAGCCGACGTCGGCGAACAGTTGCAGTTCCTGTTATCGGGAGTGACCGTATCGCAGGTTCGCGAAGACATCCGGATTGTCCATGTGATTGCGCGCTCTGCGGGACCGGCGCGTCTCGATCCCGAGCGCTTGCGGGACTTTACGTTGGCAGCGGCCAATGGCGAGCGGATCCCGCTGGATCAGGTGGGGCGGATAGAGGTTCGCATGGAGGATCCGATTCTGCTCCGTCGTGATCGTGTACCGACCATCACGGTACGTGGCGATATTGCCGATGGCCTGCAACCGCCAGACGTGTCCAATGCCATGCTGGAACGGCTGGAGCCGGTAATAGAGAGCCTGCCTCCGGGATACGAGATTGCCATGGGTGGCTCGATCGAGGAAGCGGCGACGGCAAACAAGGCCCTGTTGCCGATCTTCCCGATCATGTTCCTGCTGATGATGATCGTCATCATCCTGCAAGTCCGGTCGCTGTCGGCCATGGCCATCGTGTTGCTGACCGCCCCGCTGGGCCTTATCGGGGTTGTGCCGACCCTGCTGCTGACCGGACAACCTTTCGGGTTCAACGCCATTCTCGGCCTGATCGCCTTGGCGGGTATCCTGATGCGCAACACGCTGATCCTGATCGGGCAGATCCAGGACAACGAGCGTAATGGCCTGAAGCCGTTCGAGGCGGTCGTCGAAGCGACAGTGCAAAGGTCCAGGCCGGTCATTCTGACCGCGTTGGCGGCGGTTCTCGCCTTCGTGCCGTTGACGCAATCGGTCTTCTGGGGCGCGATGGCTTTCACACTGATTGGGGGAACGCTGGGCGGAACCATCGTGACCCTGGTGTTCCTGCCTGCGCTCTATGCCCTCTGGTACCGGCTCAAGCCTGACGAGCAAGTCCCCGTGCCCGAACCGGTCTGACAAGGGAGAACGGCTGTTATGCATCACAAAGAGATTGCGGGAAGCCTTATCGAGGTAATCGAGACCCGCTGGACCCTGCGAATACTGCTTGGCCTGCGAGCCGGGGAACAACGCTTCTCCGACCTGAAGGCGGTGATACCGCGTATTTCCCCGAATGTGCTGATCAAGCGAATTCGGGCGCTGGAGAGTGCTGGCCTGGTCGAGTGCAATTACCTGCCGCCGCCCAGTGCACGCCACGTCTATAGCCTGACCCCTTCGGCAAACGCCTTGAGACCGGCCCTGGATGCGCTGGCAACCTGGCAAGCTGAGGCTTGCGAGCTTCCTCTTCCCATCATTGGGAAAGGATTTGACCTCAGACTAAAGGAGTAAAAGTGTGAGAATACCACAAATTGTTCGCCATATGTGGGCTAGGTTCGAAAGTTTCACATATGCGCTCGACCATGCCCTCGAATATGACCAATGCACCGAACTCCGATCGCGCGTCGCTCGATTGGAACGGGTGGTGGCAGACATCGAGGGAGCGAACCGCTGAGGCCGTTCGTGTTTTCCCGCCAACTCCGATCAAGACCCGACCGGAGTAATCGCCCCGACATTCTGGGGGCGATCCGATCGACCGGGAACGGCGATGCCGGCAATGTCCGGCGCCGACGACGCCCGGCATAACAACATCGGTGGAGTTCGCTTCATCGACAAGTTCGAAGAGGACTTTTCCATGCATCTCTCTGGCCATACCATTCTGATAACTGGTGCTTCGACCGGCATCGGCTTGGCTTTTGCTGTCAAATTTCTCGAACTGGGAAATGAGGTTATCATCACGGGAAGGCGGCAGGCCGTGCTCGATCAAGCCAAGTCGCTGCACCCGGGGCTCCACACAATACAGAGTGACGTCTCAGATCCCGATCAGATCGCGGCCTTGGCGGTGCGTGTGAAGGAAGAGTTCTCGACGCTTGACGTGTTGTTCAACAATGCGGGAGTGGCCTTGACAAAGAACCTCCGGTCTCCCGACAGCGATCTTGCGGGCATGCTTGCCGAAATGGACACGAATTTTGGTGGAGTGGTCCGTATGACCTCTGCTTTTATCGATATTCTGAAGGCAAACCGCGGCACGATCATCAATAGCTCTTCGGCGCTTGCATTTGTGCCGCTTCCGGCGATGCCTATTTATTGCGCGACGAAGGCGGCGGTCCATTCCTATACCCAGAGCCTCCGCTTTCAACTTGAAGATGCCGGCGTGAAAGTCATTGAGTTGATGCCACCTGCAGTGAGAACTGACCTGACTTCGGACTTCCCGGAATCAGGCATCAAGATGATTTCGACTGAGGAACTGGTCAGGCGGACCTTGGCAGCTATGAGGTCGGGAAAGCTTGAAATTCGACCGGGACAGTCAAACCTGTTGGCGCTGCTGCGCCGGATTGCGCCCGACTTCATCAACCGCCAAATCTGGAATGCGTCGAAAGCTATGGTGCCAGCAGACGTTCCAGCCGCGTAACGGGCCAGTGGAGTAGCCGAACGCCCCCTCCTCAGGCATCGCAAGCCGGTGTACGCACGCTTGCTGCTCGACCTGCCGGGCGGACCGAGCAAACATAGGCGCATTGAGCGGGACAGCCGATGCGATCGGGGCGCCCGGATCGTTGTCGGCGCGGCTGCGTTCCCTATCCGAACGCCTGGACGAACGCCTCGCTCTCATCAGCGGACGGAGCATCGCGGATCTTGAACGACATCGCGGCACCTTGCCCATCGTCCTGGCCGGTTCGCACGGCGCGGATGTGCGCGTGGCAAGCGGGCGAGGCAGTACTCAGCAACTGACCGGCTTGGCTGACCAGGAGATGAGTCTGGTCGAGCAGCTAGCCCGCCGCGAGGCGCTGGAATTCGAAGGCAAGCCCTACGGCGCGGCGGTGCAGTCGCATAAGGGCTAATCGCTATTCCGTCTCGCAAATAAAGCTGTCTGCCACGGCCGAATCGCCGTGGCCATCATAGACGGCGACGGTTGGCCATGCACAAAGCGGGCGCTCCATCGGATCGCGCGGCGGCGGGGGAGGCCCGCCAAAACCGCCCATAGCCTGTACGGGGCGCGTCGCCACGATGCGATTGGGAGCCACGCCTGTGGTCGCCCATTCGTCGATCGTACCCAGCGTATCGAACTGGCTCGGACCTTCGCCCCCTGAACAGTGATCCATGCCGGGCGCCATGAACAGACGCAGCTGTTGCTGCGCCACGCCGGCGGGCACCGAATTGTACAGGTCGTGATGGAAGGCGAGCGTATTGGTGGCCGGGATAAGCCCGTCACTCCAGCCATGGCTCAGCAGCAGCTTGCCGCCGCGCGCGAAGTAAGCATCGAGCCCGTCTGGCGGAACGTCGAGGATGTCCGCACCGTATTCGCGCGCATCCTGCATGTAGGTCCGATAGTCCGTGCTGCGCCAGTCCCAGCCCTCGCGGCCCTGATAGACCAGGTCGCGGAAATAGCTCATCGCCACCGGGAACGGCTCGGCGCCCATGGTCAGCGCCGCCAACTGCATTTCCGAGCCACGCGGCCAGCTGGGCAGCAGCCACGCGCCATCGCTTGCGCGCACGCCGTCATAGAAATTGCGCATTGCGCTGACCTGACCCGCGGAGAGGCAGCCCTGTTGTCGTCCCGCCTCGCATTGCAGGCTGGCCGGGTCGAAACCGCATTGCAGCGGACGACCGATCACACCGTCCTCCAGCCCGTCGAGCGCATCGCACTGGCGCAGTACCGCGCTATGGACAAGGCCAAGCTGCTGCGGGCCGAGCTGGACGCCGAAGCGGTGCGCCTGCCAGCCCAGCCACATGCTCTGCGTCATCAGGTCGGTCATCGGGTTGGCTGGAGCCATGGCGCTGATCGCGTCGAAATCTCCCGGATAGCGATGCGCCGCCATCAGGCCCTGCCGCCCGCCGGTGGAGCAGGAATTCCAGAAGGAAAATTCCGGGCCGCGCCCGTAGAATTCCTCGATCACGGCCTTGGCGGCAACGGTTGTCGCATGCACTGCGCGGTAGCCGAAATCGACCAGTCTCTCCGGGTGCCCAACCGCCCATTCGGCGGTCAGTCCGTTGCCGGTATGGCCTGTATCGGTGGTCGCGGTAGCATATCCCCGTTCGAGCGTGCGCCCCATCTCGGCAAAGGACATGGTTCCCGCCCAGATGCCGTTGCCGATAGCCGTATAGCGCCCGTTCCAGCCAGACACCGGAAGCCAGACCTCCGAATTGATGTCCGAACCCGCGCTCGGCGAAAGCGTCAGGCGCGCGCGGCAGAATTCGGGCATGTCGGCGAAGGAAGTAGCGGATATTCCTGGCGGCGGCAGGAAACCTGCCGGAGGCGCGAACGCGCCCGCGGAGACCGTTTCCGCCGAGACGACGCTGCCGTTCTCGATCTGCATCGACGCAAGATCCTCGCAGGCTGCCATTGCCGGCAGCGAGAGTGAGAGGGCTGCTGTCGAAATCGCGGTGGCGAGAACGCGCTTGGTCAGCGTTGACTTCATTTCAGGCTCCTGAAGGTTTGGATTGATTAACACATTCGTTTTCACTTGAAGGCCCTGGCACATTGTTCGCCATCCCAAGCCGGGCCGCAGATATGAAACCGGCGTGGCAAGTGCGCGCAATGCTTCGGCTGATGCGGCGAAATCGCGACTATTCTCGTTGCTCATTTCGTCGCATCAGATGCAAAGCCTGCTTAGAATCTTCGCGACACGCTCAGCCCGTAGGTGCGCGGAGTTGAGTAGAAGGCCGTGGCGCCTGCCAGCCCCGTTACGTAGGGTTGGTCTTCGAGGTTGCGGGCGAAGAGTTCGGCACCCCAGTCTCCTGCTTCCAGTATCAGATAGGCATCGAAGGTCGTGCGACCGGGAATACCGAAGTAATCCGTGTCCTGGAATATCGAGGCGAATTGCGAGGACACATAGGAAATGCTGACACGGGGCGTCAGCGAGACGTCTTCGCCGATCCAGAACTCATAACCTATCGACGCGTTGGCGGTATATTCCGGCGAGTATGGATTTGTCTCACCGGACAGGTCGACCGTAAAGGGAACGTAGTCGAAACAGCCGGCAACCTGACCTGGCGCACATTGTGGCCCGAGCTGGGTCGCAGGACCCGGCAGCCTGAAAGCGGCAATGGCCGTGATATTGCCCAATTCAGAGTGATTATAGGCAAAACCGGCATCCAGTTGCAGCCCGCCGAACCGAGCCTGAATGGACGCTTCCAACCCGTAAATTTCCGAATCGCCAATATTCGCAACTTCAGTCTGGGTTGTTTGCGAGTTCAAAACCTGCTGCTGCAGCCCGGAATATTGCATGTAGTAGGCGCCCAGCTGGAGCAGCGCGCGGTTGCCGAAGAGCCTCGATTTCCAGCCAACTTCGTAATCGTCGACCGTCTCCGGGCGGAACGTGCTGACCGCGCTGTTGATACCGCCCTGCTTGTAGCCGCGGGCATAGAACGCGTAGACGAAATTGTTGTCGTCGACGTTCCAGTTGAGGGTGATCTTCCCCGTGGGATCCTCACCCGAATATGTCCCCTCGATCGGCACGGGTATCTGTACGCCGGGTGCGACGCCGATCAGCAAGCGGCCTTCCTGGGCATTGCGGTCCCAGCTATAGCGCCCGCCGACTTCGAGCTGCAGGCTCGGCGTCAGTTCATAGCTTAGCTGACCGTACAGCCCGAACAGTTCCTGACGCGACACCGAATCGAGGATCAGGTTGGCCCCGGCACCGGTTGCCGAAGGAACTACCCCATCCGGATAGATGACCAGCTCGACCGGGGTTTCGCGATGGAAATAGGAAGCGCCGAACAACCAGGTTAGACGTTGATCGTCGGGCGATATGATGTTCACTTCCTGGCTGTAGTAGTCGTTGTTCGGGCCGATAAGGTGGTGGGCGAAGGTGCCTGAGGGGAAGGTGCCGAGCGGGGCAGCGGATGCATCCGAGTCATCAACACGGATTTCCTTCAGGTGCTGGTAGCCGCTCAATGAGCGCAGGACGATACCGCCAGCCAGTGTATAGTTCAGCTCCAGGCTGAAGCGATTAACCGTATCCTCCATGCTGGTGGGAGTATTGTACACGAGATCGTAGGTGCCGGGCTGCCGATTACCATTGAGGGCACTGGGCCCATTGTATCCGTACTGGAAATAGCTGCTCTGAGGCGGACAGGTCGCGCAGGCAGGGCGGGGTCGCGGAGTGAGACCGCCGGCATCAATGTAATTGAGATCGGCCTTGAACAGCGCACTGAATGACGAGGAGGGTTCCCACAGCAGCCCAATGCGCAGGTTCTGCTGCTGCAATCGGCCTGGTTCAGGCTGGCCATCAGTTCCTAGGCCGGTCGCGGGGCCTAGATTGGTATAATAGCTGTCTCGCCTTTCAAGGTTGAAGGCGACACGAGCAGCCAGAGTTTCCGTCATGGGCAGGTTCACTGCACCCTGCAACCGACGATGATCGAAATTGCCCACCGTCAAATCCATGAATCCGCTGATCCCACCGAAGATCTCGGGATCGCGGGTGTTGATCTGGAGAGAGCCGCCGGTCGAGTTCTGGCCGACAATCGTGCCCTGCGGCCCGCGCAGTACCTCAATGGTCTCAACGTCATAAAACGGCGTGTTCAGCTGGATCGCTTCGGGTTGATAAAGGCCATCAAAGAAGACTGCGACACCGGTGGTGATGTTCGGCGAGGTAGTCGAGTTGCCGAGCCCACGTAGATTGATGTTCGAAGTGAAACCGTTCTGAGTGAAGGAAAGGCCGGGAACCTGAGTATCGAGATCGCGGATCTCGGCAATTTGCCGCTCCTCAAGTTGCGCCCCACTGACCACCGACACCGCAATAGGAGTGGTTTGTACGTCAGTAGTGCGTCGCTCGGCGGTAACCACAATCGTACCGAGCCCGCTTTCGGGTTCCCGGCTTGAACTTTGGCCGGATTCCTGAGCTGCTGCGGCTGTTGATACCAGCGATGCACTGATGATCGCAGTAGTCGCCAACCAGCGCGCGGGCGACCAATGCTCCGCACCAATATGCTTGTCTGCCGCTGCCTGGCCAGAAAAGCGCTTCACGCTGCCAATCATAAATTCCTCCCTCTACGCCCTCATTACGAGGATCGCCTTTCAGATAGATCGAACGTTCGTTCTAGACAAGCTCAAAGCTGTACAAAATACTGCTACCGATTATGATTCCAGCTCCTCACCGTCGATCCATCGAAAGGAAGTCATGAACCCTCAAGGCGCTGTCGATTCGGAAGAGCCGGGACGAAATCAGACCGCAGAGCGCGTGCTGATCGCAACGGAGGCGCTTTGTGCGGAGCTTGGTCTGGAATCAGTATCGATTCGCGACATCGCCAAGCATGCGAATGTCAGCCTGTCGGTGATCTATCATCACTACGGCTCCAAGATCGACCTCCTGAAGGCGGTAATCTACCGCCGGATGGGAGAACTGTTGTCGATCCAGACCGACCTGCTCGAGGAGTTGGAGGCACAGGAGCAACCTGCTCTCGAGAAGGTTCTATACGCGGTCATCGCGCCACTGTCGCTCTTGAGGAAAAGGGGATCGGAAGGCGAAGTGACGGGACTATTTCTTGCCCGCGTTCTTCTCAGCACTTTGCCAGAAATCAAGGATGAGGTGGATGCCGGGGCGGGCCGCCTCGACCGCCTGGTGGCGATCGTCAAACGATCAGCACCGCATCTCAGCCATGAAGAGATTTGCTGGCGCCTGCACTTCACAATCGGCATCGCCCACATGACGGCTTGGGATTACCGGCGACTGGAGATCATGTCGCAAGGAACCGTCAATGCGCGCGAGGTTGAAGAGGCTATCGAACGCGCCGTAGCCTATGCAAAGGCGGCATTCGAAGCTCCCTAGGGTCATGTTGTCGAGGCTTTCGCGGGCCTTGTCAGAATAACGTGGCAGCGGCGGTTGATCGCAGCTAGCTGGCTTGGTTGAGCCGGACATCTCGAGCCAAACCACCAAGCCTCTTTTCGTCGTTTCAACTCATCGCCCGAGGTGATCAGCCTGGCCGTGATGATGTCCGCCTGCACAAGACTCTGCGCGTGACCTCCGCGATGGCCGCTGGCGTAGCGGACCGCCTGTGGGAGATTGGGGATATTGTTGTCCTCGTCGAAGCGGCAGAAGCGGAGCAACCCCGCAAGCGCGGCCCCTACAAAAAGAAGGCGGCAGTTTCAGAGTGACCCACTACCGAAATTTTCTTACGGGTGATTGCGTGAGCCAGTCGGCTTACCTCAAGGCGATATTTCTCATAACAATTTGAAAACAGAGCGTTTTTAAAGCATATATTCGGCGCCGATGATATTGGCGCCGATCGCGCTCTGCACCGCCTCGATATGCGACGCATAGTCGAGGCCCGCGTCTGACGGGTGGCGTATGCACGGCGCCGCGCGGTCGCACGCCGCATCTGCATAGCCGGGATCGCGGGCGGCCATCCGTCGCAACCTGGCGCTGGCATCCTGTCCTTTTGCCGCTTCCACGAGGCCGGCGGTGAAGTCGAGCGCAGCGTCGGCGCTATCGCAGGTCAGTATATTGCCATCCCTGATGATCGGTCCGGCCCGATATTCGGCGCCGACGCCTGAAAGCAACGGCGCATAGGCGGGATGGGTAGTGGCGCGCCGCCCGACGAGAAGGCCCGCACCGCCGAGGATGAATGCGCCGGTACCAATCGCGCCGATCCAACTCGCGCTCTCTGCTGCCTCGCACAGATAGTCGAGAAATTCCGGTGATTGCAGGGCGGCGGCGACGCCGCTGCCTCCCGGAACGCAGATTGCATCAAAGACCGGCGCGTCGGCGAATCTGGCGGTCGGCCGGATCGAACAGCTGCAATCCATGACGACCGGCGCATCGTCCGCCGCAGCGAGACTGACCTGGACGCCCGGCAGCGCGGCCAACAGCCGGCTGGGGCCCGCAACATCCGGTTCCGCGCTATGCGGAAAGAGAAGGAAGCCGATTTTCATGCAATATACTCCCACGCTGAAACTCCACAAACGCTCCCAATTCTCGCAAGCGACCCTTCGGCCTGGTTGCGATCGCGCCCCTGTAGTTTCAAAATATTGCACAAGATCGGTATATTGCGCCGATCTTGCCATGGCTGGCGGAAACATGATGTCGTTTTCGCTGAAAATGCGATGCGTATCGACGAGCATCCACTCGTTTCGATATATTACCGATAGCGCTCGCCAAACGGGCAGAAATCGCTGCGGCAGCGACGCTTTTCGGGGCTCAGCGCGGTGTTGTGCGGGCTTCCATCACGGCCCGGCCGTCGTCGCCGAGTGCCGCAAGGACAAGGCCGGTGTCTTCCTCGCGTGCGACGAGGTGCAATGGTTGGCCGGCAAAACTGGGTGAGGTTGCGCGAAACGAAAAGTCGCCGATAGCATCTGCGCCGATCTGCCGGGCGGCAAGATCGAGCAGGAGTGTTGCTATCAGCGGTCCGTGGACGACCAGGCCCGGATAGCGTTCCACATCCTGCACATAGGCAAGATCATAGTGGATTCGGTGCGTGTTGAAGGTCAGGGCCGAATAGCGGAACAGCATTGCTTCGTTAGGGACCAGCGAGCGGGAAATCGGCCAGTCCGACAGATTCGCGGTTCCCGTTGCGGGCAGCGATATGGTGGCCGTGCTGGCTTCCCGGTAGACGATCGTCTGGCGCTCCTGCACCACATCTATCCCGCCCGCGCGCGTCAGATGATCGATCTCGACGAAAACCAGCGCGCCGCTCTTTCCCTTCTTCTGGACGACTGAACCGACGGCCGAGACGCGCTCGATATCCGCATCCGCGGCAATCGGCGCAAGGAAGCGGATCGTGCTACCCGCCCACATTCGGCGCGGCAGCGGAACGGGTGGGAGGAATGCGCCAAGCCGTTGATGTCCGTCTTCCTGCAAGTCTGCCATCGGCACCTCGGGCGTACACAGGCACCAGTGAAAGCCAGGAGGCACTGCCAGTCCGTCTGCACTTCCAATCGTAGCGCGAAAGCGCGCAAGTGCCGCGTCGGTTACCCGGTCGGCGCGGCGTTCCTCGCGGCCGATCCAGTCTTTGAGGTCCGCCATCAATAGGACCGCGGCAGGCCGAGCACATGTTCGGCGAGATAGGAAAGGATGAGGTTCGTCGAGATTGGCGCGACCTGGTAGAGCCGGGTTTCCCGGAACTTGCGTTCGACATCATATTCGGCGGCAAAGCCGAAGCCGCCGAAAGTCTGCACGCAGGCTTCGCCCGCCGCCCAGCTTGCGTCCGCGGCGAGCATTTTGGCCATATTGGCCTCGGCCCCGGCATCGTCGCCGGCTTCATATCGGGAAAGCGCCTCGCGCACCATCAGCTCGGCCGCGCGCATCTGGGCATAGGCCCTGGCGATCGGGAACTGGACGCCCTGATTCTGTCCGATCGGCCGGCCGAACACCTGCCGCTCCTTTGCGTAATCTGTCGCCTTGCCGATAAACCATTTTGCATCGCCGATACATTCGGCGGCGATCAGGATGCGCTCGGCGTTCATGCCGGAAAGGATATAGCGGAAGCCTTGCCCTTCTTCGCCGATCAGGTTTGCTGCGGACACACGCATGCCATCGAAGAAGATCTCGGTCGTCGCATGGTTCATCATCGTATCGATCGACTGGATTGTGAGCCCATTGCCGATCGCCTCGCGCATATCGACGAGAAACACCGATAGCCCGTCGGTCCGCTTGGCTGTTTCCTCGCGCGGCGTCGTGCGGGCAAGCAGCAGCATCAGGTCCGAATGTTCGGCGCGGCTCGTCCAGATCTTCTGGCCGTTGACGATATAGTGGTCGCCCCCCGATTCCGAGACTCGCTTCGCGGTGGTCTTGAGCGATAGCGTGTCGGTGCCGCTGCCCGGCTCGGTGACACCAAAAGCCTGCAGCCGCAGTTCACCGGTTGCAATTTTCGGCAGATATTCGGCCTTTTGTTCGTCCGAACCGTGTCGCAGCAAGGTAGCCATGATGTACATTTGCGCATGGCAGGCGCCGCCATTGCAGCCCTGAAGTTGAATCTCTTCTAGGATCGCAGCGGCCGCCGAGAGCGGCAGGCCGGAGCCGCCATAGGCTTCGGGGATTAGCGCGGCGAGGAACCCGGACCGGGTCAGCGCCTCGACGAACTCGCCGGGATAGGCGCGCTCCTTGTCCTTGGCCCGCCAATAGTCGCCCGGGAAATCGGCGCAGAGTTTAGCGATTTCCTGGCGGATATCGGTATGGTCGGCGGTCATATTATCCTCTCCCCCGCATCCTCTTCCCGTCTTCCGATATCATTCCGGATGGCGGGAGGCGAAGATTTCGAACTTCGCGTCGGGGCTTTCGCCCGCGATCTCGGTCCGCCCACCTGCCGCTGCAACCAGCGCAAGGCCGGCGGCGACGTCCCACCAGCGAATGCCGCTTTCGGCATAGGCGTCGAACCGCCCGCTCGCGACCCAGGCGAGCGAAAGCGCCGCCGACCCTATCATGCGGACCTTCTTGTATGCGGAAATCTGGTGGACGATCGCCGCGATGCCTTCATCGGAGAAATCCCCGCCGACGGGGAAGCCGGTAGCGAGAATCCCATGCGGTTCAGGCAGCTCGTCGAGAACCTCTTCGTTGCGATGCAGGCCGATTCCGGGCCCGCCCCAGTAAAGTTCGTCGCGCAGGAAATCGTATATGCAGCCCGCGACCGGGGTCAGCCTTGTACATAGCGCCACCGCCGTGCCGCAAAGCGGTGTTCCGGTGCGATAGTTGAAGGATCCGTCAAGCGGATCGACGACCCAGTAAAGGCCGTCATTCTGCGGCGGTTCGCCGACCCACCCGGCTTCTTCGGTCAGGATCGGGAGGTCGCTGCCCGACTGGATGGTCTCGACGATCAATTGCTGGGCGCGATGATCTTCGCCGAGCTTGATGTCGCGGCCCTGTTGCGAGAGCAGTTCGGCCTGCCCGAAATTCTCGCGCAGCAGGTCGCCGCTCGCGGTCGCCGCGCTCCGGGCGAGCGCCACAAGAGCGGTGTCGAGCGGCGTGTGACCGTCGTTCATGCTTCTCACCGAAGGATACGCTGAAACGCGCCGATTGCTTGCATGCGGGGTTCTTAGTCGGGCCGCATATCGCCGTCAAAGCAGTACGGGCGCGGGGCGCCTCTTGCGCCGCCGTCTTGCGCATGGCCTCTGCCGGGCTATGCCACTAGAAGATTGCGAAACGGCGCCGTCATCCGCGCGCGCCATGGACAGGAGAGCGACATTTGCCGACGGAGCCGGGTCTCAAACTGGGGGTGCTGTCGCGATCCTTTTCGGCCAATGACGCGCTTCGGGAACGGCTTTCCGCGCGCATTGCCGATGTCCGTTTCAACGAAACCGGGCAATCGCTGAAAGGCGAGGACCTCGTCGAATTCCTGGACGATCGCGATGCCGCGATCGTCGCGCTCGAACGGATCGACGGCGTGTTGCTCGATCGTCTGCCGGGTCTCTCCATCATCAGCAAATATGGCGTCGGGCTCGATAATGTCGATCTTGCAGCCTGTCAGGCGCGCGGCGTGAAAGTCGGCTGGACGGGCGGGGTCAACCGGCGCTCGGTCAGCGAGCTCGCCGTGTCGCTGATGATTATGGGCCTTCGCCACGTCCAGCCCGCAGGGCGCGAGATCCTCGCCGGCACTTTCCGGCAGCATTTGGGGCGACAGCTTGGGAGCCAGACGGTTGGCCTTGTCGGCTGTGGCCATGTCGGGCGCGATCTTGCCATTCTGCTCGGCGCTTTCGGCGCGCGGGTGATCGGCCATGATATCAGGGACGTCCCCGCTTTTGCGGAAGGGTTGGTGGAACGAGTGAGTTTCGACGAGCTGCTCGCGACCGCCGACATTGTCTCGCTGCATGTACCGATGACGCCGGCGACGGCCGGGATGATCGACGCGGACGCAATAGCGCGGATGAAAAAGGGCGCGATCCTGATCAACACGGCGCGCGGCGGGCTGGTCGACGAAACGGCCATGAAGCGCGGTCTCGCCGAAGGTCGTCTGTCCGCCGGCGCCTTCGACGTTTTCGATCCCGAACCGCCGGTAGACAGGGAGCTTCTCGAACTGCCCAATTTCATCTCCACGCCGCATATCGGTGGCAGTTCGGCCGAAGCGGTGCTTGCCATGGGCGAGGCGGCAATCGAAGGACTGTTCGACGCGCGCGACGCGGCGAGCCACATTCCGGATTATTTGGCGGCGGAAGGCGCGGCATGAAGATGATCGCGATGATCCCCGCCCGGATGGGCAGCCAGCGCCTGCAGAAGAAGAATCTTGCGCCGCTCGCGGGCCAGCCCCTGATCGTTCATGCGATCCGTAAATGCCTGGATTCCAGCCGTTTCGATGAGGTCTGGGTCAATAGCGAGCATCCCGATTTCGGCCCGATCGCCGAAGCCGAAGGCGCGCGTTTCCATCAGCGGCCCGAGGCGCTCGGCGGCAATGATGCGACAAGCGAGGATTTCGTCGAGGAATTTCTTGGCGCGCATGAATGCGATTTTCTCGTCCAGGTTCATTCGATCGCGCCGCTGCTGAAGGTCGAGGATGTGCGCCGCTTTTGCGACACCGTTGCGACCGGCGACCATGATGCGGTGATGAGCGTCGTCGATGAAAATCTCGAATGCGTGTTCAGGGGAGAGCCGGTCAATTTCACCTTAGGCGAAAAGACCAACTCGCAAGACCTGGAGCCCGTGCGCCGTATCGTCTGGGCGATCACCGCCTGGCGACGCACGATTTTTCTGGAGGCGAAGGCGGCGGGCGGCTGCGCGACCTATGCCGGAAAGATCGGCTATGTCAGCGTCGACCGCATGGCAGGCCATGTGATCAAGACGCAGGACGATTTGGAATTGGCCGAGGCTCTGTTGCCGCTATCGAAGGGTTAGTTCGAGAAGGCTGAACGCAAGACTCTAATCCTTAGGCAGCGAACGCGTCCAACGGATATTTTCGCGTACCGTGGCGGCTGGGCTGCCCGCGGCGATAACGTTTTCTCCGATATTTCCGGACACGATCGACCCGGATCCTATCACACTTCCTCGCCCTATCGAGGCGCCCTTCATGATTTTCACGTCTTCGCCGATCCAAACTTTGTCGCCGATCCGCACATCCTGTGCAGGATTCAGCCTCTCATCCGAGGCCAGATCGTAGATCGGATGCATGTCACTCGTCCGCACTATAACGCGATGGGAAAGCATGCAGCTTGCGCCCATCGTGATACGCCGGTCAGGTTCCGCACAAATCATGTTGAGCGTGGAACATTGGAAATTCGAACCCAGCAGGATTCCCCCGTTCTCGCCGGTTATCTTCGCCGAAAGCCCTCGAGCTTTCGCACCGTTGCCGATGTAGATCGTCGCCCCCTCCACATCGCCAATTTCTATGCGGCCGAATTGTAACAGTCCTCCACCAAGAAACAGTGTGGCGTCGCGGCCCAATACACGCAGTAGATTTATGCTGACGTCGATTTTTGCGTTCGCCGGGGCAAAAACCGATAATTCGTCCGCCTGCAGCTCAGGATGGGAAAATCTCTGCCAGCGATCCAGGCGCGGACACGCAATCCCGACGTCACCAAGGCCTTTTTCAAGGCGCTGGCGAAGTTCGGCAGGCACTTCCTTCATGGAACAGCTCTCCCAAATCGTCGATCATTCGCGCTATCGCGGCAGAGCGCATTCGCCCCTCCGTCAAGACAGCTTTCCCCTCGCTAGCCCAATCGCCGATTCGCATGAAAGGAAAATTCGGCGATCCCGCCATTGCGCACCCATTTTCTCGGATTGCAGGTGGCGCGGCCAGCGTGAAACTTGTAGCGATGACATCCTATGATGCTTCACACCCCCATGGCTCAGCGGCTCGAGGGTCGGCTTGGCATCGAAGAGGCCGTCCGCCTGCTCCAGGCGCAATTGAATACGATCGGGACGTCCAACCGGGGTGACGCCTTTTCGAAATCTCTGGCGCTGGCCGACCTGCTCTTCGCGCAGCGCAAATTCCAGCAGGGCTTCTATTTCGTCGGTTTTGCGGAGAAAATGCGTCCACAAACCAAGGCGGTCCCAGCGCTTCTCGAAAAGATAGCGCTCCCGGAGATGTCGGGCTTCATAGCCGACACTCTGTCTGTGGATGCGGATTTTTCGTATCTGTGGCCAGACAGGCGTGGGGGTAACGTGGACTACCCGCTTTCAATGAAGGTCCTGAACCGCTGTTCGATACTGAGCGGCGATCTTCTCCTGATAGACGAAGAGAAGCGCATCGTTTTTGAATCCATGCATCGTTTGATGCGGCAGCCGTTCGTCAGCCCGAAGCTCTTCTCAGTCTATAGTCGGATGTTCAAGACATACCGGACCAAGGTCGGTATCGACAATCCGGTCATCATGACGAACCGCTCGCAGCGAAATTATTGTCACTTCGTGCTCGGCAATGTCGCGGCGATCCTTCATGCGATCAAGCATGTGAAGGAGAATGTGAAACTCACCGTTTTCGTGGATCCGCACACGCGCTTCGTGCGGGAATATGTCGAGTTGCTGGGCCGGCTCGATTCCCGGCTGGATTTTGTCGAGATCGACAAGCAGACGATCTACGAAGCGCCCGAAATACTGTTTTCGTCATGTCTCGTGAAGAAGATCGTCACCAACTATCCAGAAATCATACCCGAATTTCGCCGGATCGCAGCGCTTTGCAACGAAGGCGAGGATCGGCGCGAAAGGCCGGCAAAACTATTCCTGACCCGGCGCAACTGCCGTCGTTCGCTGGCGGATGGCGATGGCGTGGAGGGGCGGCTGGCGCAGCTTGGCGTCACGACTATCGACCCCGGTGACTTTCCCGTGGCCGCGCAGGTCCGGATGTTCGAGGGGGCGGAGCAAATCGTCGCTTTGCACGGCGCGGCGCTCACCAATCTTATCTACAGTGTCCGAAATCCCTCGGTTTTCGAAATCTTCACGCCTAATCGCACGGGAAATGTCACGTTCAAGCGTCTTACCCTGGCGATGGGCGGTGAATATACGACCTATAGCGATCTTGGCGTGGCGGATGCCGAAAAAGAACTCTACCAGCTATCGCAACCGGACGATTTTTATACGGCGGTCGAACACTTTCTCTCCGATGGAGCCAATCGACAACGTGTCGGCGAAATGTCGAAAAAATCAGATGCTTAGCGATTGTGCGCCTTGTGCCGCCTGTAAACGGTCTGGTAGTCGGATATTCGCTTTGGCATGAACCGCGCCTTGAATGGTTCTCGCGGAAACCGGAAACAAGCTGGGAGATTGTGGCGTGGAGTGGACGGCTTGGCTCGATGAGTATTTTGAGCGCTTTGCCCCTGCCTTTGCGCGTGAGAATCACACCAATCTCGTCGCCTTCAAGGAACTCGCCGAAGGGATCCGCGACAGCGGCAAGAAGATGATGCTAGCGGGCAACGGCGCCAGCGCGTCGATCGCCTCGCACGGCGCGGTTGATTTCGCCAAACAGGCCAAGGTCCGTTCGATCGATTTCAACGAACCCAATTTCATCACCGCCTATGCAAATGATTATGGGTATGAAAACTGGATTGCCCGGGCGATCGAATGCCATGGCGACGATGGCGACGCCGTTGTTCTGATATCGGCGAGCGGCATGTCGCCCAATGTCGTGAACGCCGCCGAATATGCGCGCGAACGCGGTCTCGCGCTCGTCACTTTCAGCGGCAAATCTGCCGACAATGCATTGCGCCAACTCGGCGACATCAATTTCTGGATGGATTCGCAGGCTTATAATGTCGTCGAGGCGGTTCACATGCTGTGGCTGACAACGGTGATCGACATGATTGTCGGTCGCGCCGAATATTCCGTCAATTAGTTGATTTTATGAAAATTCTTTTCGTAGCGCCACCTGCCCTGCTGGGCAGAAACGTCGTCGAAACGCGGCGGATTCGGTCGCTGTGGCGGGCGCTTCTGCCTTTGGGCGAGGTGACTATAGTCCAAGCTGGCGCGTCGGGCGCTATTGTCACGAGCAGCGAAGTGGCGGCAAACAAAGCGGATGTCGCGATCGTCTGTCTCACTGATCCGGAGCCCGCCGCCTCCGCCATCGCGGCGCTTGCGCGCAAGCTGGTATGGGCGCCGCCAAACGACAACGCGGGTGCCTCTCCCTGGCGCCGGTCGGCGTTGTGGCGATGGAAAAGCGGCCCGGCGGACGCGGCCGGCAAGAAAGCGCTATTGCCGCCCGACGCCGATCAGGGTGAACTGACGGCTATGATCGCCGGCGCTCTCAAGGCGAAACCTGTAGAAGGCGATGTCGTTGCCGACCGGATGCGCAATTCCACCCAGCTTTTCTATGAAATCGAGGCGATGTGGTTCAACGACCAGAACCGGCTTTTCGAAATGATCCTGCGCTTCGATGGTCCCCTGGTCGGGATGCTCGATCTGTCGGGAGAAGTGTATCGCACCGATGGCGGGCCACTTCCCAATGGCTGGGTCGAGCGCCCGGCATCGGACGATGATACGATCGTGCGGTTGCGGGTTACGGCGGTGCTCCCGCCCGATGCCTCGCCCAGCCTGTTGCGGGCTGAAATCGCGGTCGATGGTATTCCGGTCTTCCCGATCGACATTCCCGACGACCTTGCCCGGCAAACGGCGGGCCTTGTGAGCCTGGAAGTGGTGTCCGAAGATCAAGCCGTGGTCGAACATTGGGGCGAGGAGGAACCGCGGGCTCGCTGCGGTCATGAGCATTATCGCAATTCTGCCGTCCGTCCGCTGGCGGGCGGTATCAGCTTTGCCCGAACGAGCGTGCCCTGGCCGCTGCCGGTCTCGGCCATCGCCACCGGGCAGCGCGCCGGTATCGGCCAGGCCTTTCGCCATCTCGATTCGGTCGGACCGTTCGCGCAACCCTCTTCGCCCAAGCTCCACGCGATGAAGGACAAATTCGCAGGCGAGACGGCATGGCTGATTGGCAACGGGCCGAGTGTCCGGATCGAGGACCTCGATCAGCTGGAAGGCCGGATATGCTTCGCCTTCAACCGCTTCTACCTCGCCTATGACGACACCCGGCTGCGCCCGCAATTCACGATCAGCGGGGATAGGCAGATGATCGAGGATTTCGGCGATGAAATGATGGAGCGTTCGGGCGGCACGCTCTGCCTCGCCCAGGACGAACCGCCCGAACTGACGGGCGATTATTGCTGGCTGCGCCAGGTTGTCGGCTTCCCGTCGCTGTTTTCTAAGGATGCGTCGGCCCGCGTCACGCCCGGCGGTTCGTCGGTCTACGTTGCGTTGCAGGTTGCATATTGGCTCGGGATTAGGAACTTCTACGTTTATGGGGCCGATTTCACCTTCACGTTCGATCGCGCCAGCGGGACGGGAGATTCGATGCGCACCGCGACTGGCGACGGGAATCATTTCATCAAGAATTACCGGTCGGGCAAGCCATGGTGCCCGCCGGCTATCCTGAACATCATGACCGCCTTTCTCGCCGCGCGCGCACTGATGGAAGCCGAAGGCGGCTTTATTCGCAATGCGACCCGCGGCGGCGCGCTCGAAACCTTTGAGCGGATCGATTTCGAGGATGCATTCAAGGCGGATGCGCTCGGGATAGATGCGCGATGACCGATGAAATGATGCAACCGCCGCTGCGTATCGCGATCGTCAGCACCAACAATAGCACGGCCTATTCGGGCGGGCGCTATCATGCGCTGATCATGGCCTATGCCTTGGCCCGGGCCGGGGCCGATGTGCATTTCGTAACCAACAACCGACCGGTCTTCGTCCCAGATCTGGAACCGCTGTGTCCGGGTGGCGTCACCTATGCGATTACAACGGATTTTCGCGAGGACATGCCCAAGGGACGCTTTGATTTTGTCTGGGTCGTTCCGACCGGCATCTTCGATCCCGATTTCTACGCCGCGGCGCTGGCCTTTGCCGGCAAGCGCAAGGCGCGGCTAGCGCTGCTCAATTTCGAAAGCGGGGACTGGTTCAACGCGCTTGCGCCGGAACCGCGCGACCTGCGGCTGTGGGACGGGTGGCGGCGGACCGTAGAGAAGGGCGGGCTCGTCGTGTCGAGCGCGCTGGAATCGCAGAAATATGCCAAAGGTTTCTACACCAGTCCGGCGGCGGACCTTCGGTTCGAAACGGTGCCGCCGCCGATCAACAGCGACGCGGCCGATGCCACGCCGGTACAGGCGCGCGATGACGCGATCATCGCCTTTGTGCGCAGCGCCGATCTGCACAAGGGCGGCGCGGATATCCTCGCACTGCCGCCCTCGATCTGGAACAACCGGATATTGCGCGTCGTTGCCGGCGGCGGCCTCGATGCGGAATTCGAAAAACAATTACGTGACCGGCTGGCCGAGGCGGAGAATGCCCGGCTCGAAACCTATTCGGCGATCAGCGACGAGCAGAAGTTCGCATTGTTCGCTCGGTCGCGCGTCCTGCTTTTTCCTAGCCACTTCGAAGGCTATGGATATCCGCCGGTCGAGGCCGCCTATATGGGCGTGGAAACCGTTTGCTACGATCTGCCTGTGTTGCAGGAAACGGTCGGCAAGATCGCGCATTTCGCGCCAGCCTTCGACATTGCGGCGCTGGCCGCGGCCGTCGAGCGCGCCTTTGCTAAGCCCGAACGCGCCGAGGCGCTGCGAGACGCGGTGCGGGTCCGCGCCGATATCGACAGCGTCGGCGGTCGCGCGCTCGAGGCATTTGCGCGCGGTATCGAAGCGGTCGACCGCCCCAAACGGGGTCCGATAGGCTTTTGGGCGCCGTTCGACCGCGAGGCGGCGGAAACCGGTGCGCGCTTCGAAAGCTGGTGGCGACAGCCAGTGATCGTGCAGATGCGGCGTGCGGCGGGCAGGCGATTGCTGCTTGATATGCAGCTTGCCGGCCCCGCACAGGTTTGTGCGGTCGAGCCGCTGGATGGAACGCCGGACTTTGCCCATGTCTGTATCGAGAGGGAGGGGAAAAAGGGCGATGCTGTCCTTTCCCGGCTCGTCGCGACGCTGCCCCGCCCGAAGGATGCCGACGCCATCTTTGGCTGGCGCGTTCGGTTCGAAGACGAGACGCAGGATTATGAGTTTTCTTTCCAGTTGGAAGGCAAGCCAAAGCGGGTTGCCGGCTTCAATGTCCGGATCGGCAAGGACGACGGCGAAGGCGGCGGGCTGACGATTGCGCTCGATGGCAAGGGAGCGGAAGATATCGATCGCCTGCTCTATAGCGGCGATGGACGGCTATGGCGCATGGCGACCGCAGATGGCGCCGGCTTTGCGCTGGAGTGCGGGGGTCGGCCGTTCGTCGAGACCGGGGCCGTCATCTATGCCTGCGGCAAGCATGGTGCTGTAGCCTGTTTCTCGGGTTATCAACCCTCGCGCGCCGATGTCCCGCTCGCGGGAGCTATACCGAGCCGCCCGGTGACGATGCTTTCCGACGAAAAATACTGCGACGGCGTTGCCCGCCATCCCCGTAAGCAGGGATTGGGCGCAATCCTGCTGGTGCCGGGAGGCCCGCTTGAAAACGTCCATCCGGGCGGGACGGTCGAACTTGGCGATGGCAGTCGCCACCGGGTGACGGGCATCGGGCGCAAGGGCGGTGCCGATCGGCTGGTCGTCGAACGCGGCCTTAGCCCGTGGCGGCACGGCCACCCGCACCGCGTTCGTATCGTGCAGCCTGGCGATCGCCGGGTGAGGCTGAAGCGCACCGATGGTGGCCAGTGGGAAGAAGGTGTGTGGAACGGCGCGACGGCGCTTCAGGGCTGTGGGCTGGCAATCAGGAAGGGCGGCGCGTTGCCGGTTGCCGGCGAAATGCTCCGCTTCGGCAATGGCGAACTGCGGCGCGTGCGCAGTGCCTTTGCGGACAAGAGCTATCATGTCGTCTGGCTGGACCGGCCGGTCGGCGACGCCGAGACGGCGGACCCGCGCATTGCGATCGAGAGCGGCGATCCGGCCTGGTCGGATGAATATCGCTATCCAAGCGATGTCCGCTTCACCCGCGCGGGCTCTGCCGCAGCCTTTTATGCGCCGGGTGGCCGCTCGGCGCCGCAGCCGGACGGGCAGGGCACACCCCTGGCCGAGCCGCGGGTGCTGGTTGCAAGCCTCGTGCCGCCGCTTCCCGCCGATCAGGGCAACCGCGTCGTTACGCGCAACCTGATCCACCATTTCCTGCGCCAGGGGTATCTCGTCGATCTGCTGCTCGTAGGCAATGTCAACGCCAAGGCGCTTGCGAAGGAATATGGCGAGCGGGTGCGCGTGTTGCCAGTCGGCTTTCCCGATTGGCGTGCCGCGCCCTCGGTGAAGGCCAAGCGCCGTGTCGGCCAGTTGGTCGAAAGCGCGGCGCTGCTGCCGCACGAACGGCAATTTTTCGATGACGAGGCCGCCGACAACGATCTCTTCCATCCCTATACCATCGTTCCCGATGCCGCTGTCGAAATGGCGCGCACCCTGATGGGGACCAATGCCTATGCGGGGCTGGTTTGCAATTACACCCATATGGTGCGGGTCGCCGAAGAGCTGGCCGATACAGTCGATCTGCCGCCGGTCGCGATCGTCACCCATGATGCGCTCTCGCGCCTGCCGACCGAATTTGGCGACCGCAAACTCGATCTCATGTATCGCAAGACGACTCCGGAACTCGAGCGCGATGTGCTGAACGCGGTGCCCGGCGCGACCGTGCTCGCCATTTCGGAAAGCGAGAAGGTTTATTTCTCCGAGATCGGCGTCACCAATCCTGTCATATTGTGCGAATATGACGCGCTCGAGGAAGTGTGGCCCTATCGGACGGACCAAGAAGCTTTCGGAAGTTGCGCGCTGATCTTCCACGCCAGCGGCAATTCGATGAATGTCGCGGCGCTGAACTGGTTTCTCGACAATTGCTGGCCGCGGATCCGCGAAGCTCTGCCGCATGCCGAACTTTGGATCGGGGGGCGTATCTGCAACGAATTCGACGCATTGCCAGATGGCGCGGTGGCGCTTGGCGAGATGACCCGTCACCAGTTGCTCTGCGCGTTGGGGCGAAGCGCGGTCGCGATCAATCCGACCGTCGCCGGCACCGGACTCAAGATTAAGACGGTCGAGGCCGCGGCCATCGGGTTGCCGAGCGTCTGCCTGCCTGCGGCGGTTGAAGGGCTGGAAGCGGTCGCCGACGCGCTCGGCATCGTCGCTAAGACCGCGGCGGAATTCAGCGACGGCTGCATAGTGCTGCTGACCGACAAGGCCTATTGGGCGGAACGGCGGGAAAAAGCGCTGGAGCTGGCGCAGAATCGTTTTTCTCGCGACGCCGTCTATGCCGGGCTTGATGCTTTTGCTGAGGCGATGGAGGCGCACGATACGGCTTCGGCGCGGAATGATGTGCCGCCATCGCCTGTCCTCTCCAAGGCCGTCGAGCTTGAAAGCCTCGATCTGGCCGATGCGGCGGCTACACTGCTCGACCGGGAAGGCGCGCATGCCGACGCGTCGCCGGCGATCCTGCGCGAGAGCGCGCGACTGGCGCTCGGCGAGGGGCTGCCGGGCCTTGCAATCGAAACCGCCTTGCGCTGCATTGATGCCGACCGCAGCGATGCGGCGGCGTGGAGCCTAGCCATCGACGCCTTCGCGCAGCTCGACGAAGAAGCCGAAGCCCGACAGGTGGCGAACCTTGCGCGGCTCGCTGTGCCCGGCATCGGCTTGCCGCCGGAACTGGGCGTGCACTTTGGAGACGCAGATCCCGATCCGGTGTTCATCCTGCCGGTCGGCAAGGAGACCCAGCTCCGGAATCTCGTCGCAATCGGAAATATCTTCGGTCGCGGCTGGGCCAAGGTCCAGACTTGGGGTGCCTGGTCGGTCAGCAATCATTCGCGGCTGAGGATTGGCGGACTTCCGGCGGCCGAACCGGCGGTGCTGACGCTATCCACCCATGCGGCGCCCAATGCGCTGGACGAGGAGCAGACGGGGCGCGTCTATCTGGATGGCGTTTTCCTGAAGGCTTTTGCGGTGAAGCGCGGCGGCAAGCGTACCGCTATCGAGATTCCGCTGGCGGCGGGCGATCGAACCGAATGCCGCATCGATCTTTACATGGATAAAGCGATGCAGTTCCGCAAAACCGACAATCAGGTCACCGATCAGCGGCCGCTTGGCGTGGCGCTCCATACGATGAAGCTCGAAATCGGCAAGTAACCGGGGGCTGTCTTATGCCTTACCGCGCGGCCTGTTGGCGCCGGTGCGCCGGGCTTTCGCTTCAGCGATTGCCTGTTCCCGTATCCGCTCGTTCCGGTCCGTGCTCACCTTGCGATATTCGGTTTCGAGCGCGAGCTCCACCGGCAACGAGATGTCGGCATGATCCGCGATCTTGCGGACGACGCTTCCGGCATCGGCGTCGATTTCTTCATAGCTGATGCGGAGCGGCGATAGGCCTTCATGGGCGAAAAAGCGTTCCCAGTCGCCCTGCATGTCGATGATCCGGTCGAGATGTTCCCCCAACTTCTCGAAATCGAGGGCGACATCTTCCTCGGTCGTGTGGACAAGGTCGGTCTGGGTCGAATGAAAATAACCCGTCTCGGTCGAAATATAGCGCGATATCGCCTGCCCCATCACGTCGTTGCGGGTCAGATAGACGAAGGTCGCATCACGGAAGAAATAGTCATAGCCGCCGAGATAATAGATCGGCACGAATTGCGGCCAGTCCGCCTTGAAGCCGTAAACGCCGCCGGCGCTGTGGTTGGCGATCCGTTCGGCCACCCATTGTTCGACGGTTTCGAGCTTGCGCTTCTCGCACAACGTCTCGAGCGCGCCCTTCACGACGCGGAAATGTTCCTGCACCTTGCCGATGCCGTTTTCCGAAAGGACCGAGGAAAGATAACTGCTGCCCGATCGCGGGGTCATGCAGATGACGATCTTCTTTCGCCCGGCAAATTGGTCGCCTGTAAATTCCTCGCTGCGAAGAAGGCGCAGCACATTGGCGCAGAGCCGACGAACCCTCGGATTGTCGGCACCGAACGTGCTGGTAGTGTCGGTCATGCCTGTCGCCATCCCCTTTATTGCGATCGCGGCGCGCCTAGCCCGATCGCGCTCCGCCGCCAAGATCGGTATGCAGATTATCGCCGATATGCCGCTCGTGCGCGTAGATCCGGTCAACCAGCTGCATCACTTCGAGCGCATGGCGCGAGCTACCATATTCGACGGGCGCACCGGTCGCGATGCAGGCCGCGAAATGCTCGATCTCGCGGCCCCAACTCGTATCCACCTCGAATTGATAGCGTTCCTCGTCATCCCATGTCGCCGCCGGCGCGCGTGCGCGGTTCTTGGCGATCGTCAGGATTTCCTCGCCATAGGTGCCCGACGAGGTCTTGAGGCCGTTGAGCACCATATAGCCGCGCTCCAGAAAAACTTCGAGCGAGAAGAGATGTCGCCATTGCGTCATCGTCGAATGGATTGAGGCGCACAGGCCCGTCCCGCTGTTCCGGAATATCGCGAAGACATTGTCCTCTATGCCTGGCGTCTTCCAATAGAGGTTGGAGACCATCGCGTTCACCTCGTCGAACGGTTTGCCCGAGAGGAACAGCATCAGATCGAGCATGTGGATACCCTGATCGAGCAGGATGCCGCCGCCCGCGAGTTCGGGATCGGCGCGCCAGGTATTCAGGAAATCTGCATCGACACTCTTACCGTAGCGACCGCGCATCCAAAGCATCCGGCCGTGTTCGCCCTGTGCGATCTGTTTGTGCATTTCGACGACTGCGTCGTGGTGGCGATGGTTGAAACCGTACATCAAGATCTTGCCCGCCGCGCGTTCTACCGCGCGGATTTCCTCGACTTCCGCCGCCGTGAAAGCCGGCGGCTTTTCGCAAAAGACATGTTTCCCGGCTTTGAGCGCGGTCAATGTCGTCGGGTAGTTGAGGAAATTGGGCAGGCAGAGGATGACGGCGTCGATATCGGGGTCGTTGACGATCTCGTCGACGGAGGCGGCCGCCGGATAAGGCGAATCGGCCCGAAGCGCTTCGTCGAAGATTTTGCTGACGACAAGGTTGCCGCCATGTTCGGCAATTGCGTCTGCGCGGATCTGCCCCATCTTGCCAAAGCCGCAGATGCCGATGTTGATACTCATGTCACAAACCCTAGCGGCGGATAGCCAATTTTCCCCGCGCCGGCTGCGTGCCGGCGACGGGGCGCATATCCCATAGCGCCCAACCGCGCGCTGCCCAAGCCCGCATCGCGTTTAGGGACTGATCCAGACTTCGACGGGAACCCTGGTCTGCCGCAGGATCGCCCGGATCGGCATGGTCGCGACCGGTCCCTTACCCAGCGCCCGCTCATAGGTCGTTTCTTTGGCGGTGCCGGAAAGTTGGACGCAGATGAGGCGGCTGTCGAGGATCGCGCGAAGCGACAGCGAGAGCCGGCTGTACGGTGCGTCATCCGGCGTGACGGCAAGGCAGAGCGCTTCGGTCGTCAGACCGTCGGCAAGTTCGGGTGCGCCCGGGAAAAGCGAAGCGGTATGTCCGTCCTCGCCGATGCCGAGTACGATGACATCAAGCGGCCAATCGAGCTTGCGCAGCTGCGCTTCATAGGCGGGCTGGCCTTCTAAGGGTGTGGTGCCGTCGTTCTTCATCGGCAGGAAGCGCGCGTCTTTCGCCTCGCCTTGCAGCAGGTGGCGGCAAACCGCGATCTGATTGCTGTCCGGGCTATTGGGTGCGACCCAGCGTTCGTCGACCTGGAGGATGAAGACCTTACTCCAGTCGATCGCGATTTCGGCCAGCGCTTCGAACAGCAAGGTCGGCGTCCGCCCGCCTGAAACCGCCAGCGTCGCCGATTCGCGTGCGGCGATCGCCTCGACGAGCAGCGCGGCGATGGAGCGAGCGCAGGCCGCGCTGCTCTCCTCAAGGCTCGCGTGCCGGATTTCGCGAAGCGCAAGCGCGGTCATCGCGATGCCGGCACCTGTTCGAGGATCGATCGCAGCATCGTATCGCCGGGGTCTTCCATGCGGACATCGACAAGATCGCCTAACGGCCCGTCTTCGGCGCCCACGCTCTCGTCGCTCACGACGAGCAACCGGGGGTTTTCCTCGCGCGCGGCCCGGAGCGCGTCGGCGAAACGCTCCACGCCGGGCGCTTCGCAAAGGAACAGATGGCTATAGCAGCGGGCGCTCCTGGCGATGTGGCCGCCCAACCCTTCTTCGGCCGTCCAGTCCTTCACCAGGCGATGGGTTATCTCGTCGAATTGCCCGTCCCCATGACTTGGTTCGAAGACGCCGAATTCGACGTCGGCGCCCATTGCCATGGCGCGCTCGGCGACGGCCAACGACGCCGGAATATCGCCGTCGGGCAGGATCGCGAGAACCTGCGCACTGATCAATAAAATCCGGTGCCGGCAGATTGTCCGCGGATCGAGGGTCGAACCCCGCGTCACTTGCGGGCGGTCCGGTTGCCGGGCCAACATCTTGGCGTGCCGTTCGCGAAACACGTCCCGGTGGCGGGCGATCAGCGTTTGCACCGCATCGCCCCGTGCGCCGCCGGCAAAGCTGCCATGTTCGAAATGTTCGATCTGGATGGTGCCGTCGACAGCGACCCGCCGACCCGCCGCCTTCAGCCGGGCGCACAGGTCGGTTTCTTCGTAGTAGCCGGGCGAAAAACGTTCGTCGAGGCCGCCAAAGGCCTCGAAATCCGTACGCGCGATCGCCACGGCGCAGGCCGAACAATAGTCGACGTCCATCTGCGCCCGCGCAAAGCCGCTACCCGGGTCTTCGCCGCGTGCGATGCCGAAGCCCGATCCATCGGAGAAAACGACGCAGCCGAGTTCCTGCAACCGCTGGTCTGGCAGGACTATGGCGCCGCCGAGCAACCCTAGCTCGGGTTCAGCGCACAGGCCCGCCGCCAGCCGCGAGAAGAGATCGGGTTCGAAGAGTATGTCGTTGTTGAGGATGATCAGCGTGTCGCCTTTCGCCTCCGCCGCACCCGCGTTTACGGCGCGGGGAAAGCCGATGGCTTCGGGGAAGGCGAGATGGCGAAGCCCCGCGACCGTGCTCAACACGCTATCGGTTTCGTCGGCCGAGCCATTGCTGACGACGACGATCTCTACACTCAGCCCGTCCACGCGTTCGCTGTGCAGTTTGGCGAAATGCGCCTGCCGCAACAGGCTGGCGGTGAAGACGAACTGGCCGCAAACGGGAACTATGACCGAGATGTCGGGCGCGCCGGCGGGCGCGAAGGAGTGCGCGATGGGATCGAAAGCCTGGGCGGCCCTGATCGCACGGCGCAGGAAGAGTGTTTTCGCTTCGCGCTCGCCAACCGGCTGGGCATGGAGCGGCGGGACGGGACGAAAGTTCGCGCTTTTGCCGATAAGCAGGAAATGCGCGAACGCACACACCAGTTTCTGCGCCTCGATATCCTGCTGCGCGGTCGGATATTCGCGCAGATACCAGTCGCTGTCGAAATCCGAATTCGGATCCCAATTCTGCGGTGCGCCGATGAAGAGATAGTGGAGCAGCAGATTGTGGGTCAGGTGCCGGCTCGGTTCGGCAATTCCGAAGTGCCGCAACAGGCCGGCATAGAATTCGGGATCGAGCGGCGTCGGCCCTTCCGCTTCGGCGGTGTTGAAGGGGCGAATCAGTCCTTCCTCGCCGAGGAACGCCGCTGTCGCCTCAAGATAGCCGTCCTGCGTTTCATCGGAAGGGTCTACCCGCAATACCGCCTGTTCGAGCTGGTCCATCGTATCGAGCCGAAGCTGCCCGCCATAGAGTAGTGCGTCGAAGGGATGGCGGAGCGCGTCGTTGCCGAGATAGTCGGCGCAGCCGCGAAGGGCGTCGGCGAACGCGGTGCCGGCTGTCCCGGCCGCGCCGCGAAGCCCCATGAAGAGCAGTGCTCCCCAATCCGGGAAGAGCGGCAATGAGGTCGCTCGCGCTCGCGGAGAGCCGGTCTCGAAACAGGCACGCACTCCTTTCTTCAGCCGCCGAAAGTCGTTCTGCGTCAGCTCTTCCCAATGCGGCAGATGCCCGGTCGCGGCGAGGCGATCGATCTGCGCCTGGAACGCCGGGGACAGGATCATCGCCGCGATGTCAGGATCGCCATCGCCCTCCTCGCTATCGGGTCGAAACAGGTCCGTCAGATCCTTCATGCCGATGGCCGCTCTTCCAGCGCGATTTTCAGCGCGTCATCAGCGATAGCGATCGACACCGATTTTCGACCGTATTTCCAGTGAATCGATGCGCTTTCTGCGGTCATTTCCGATCTCGCTAACCCGGAAACTGTTGCGTTGCCGAGCAGCGCCAGCGTGGCGAAGCGCGCGGATTCCTGCCCGGTCTGCGCCAGGCAGAGGCTCGGCGAGGGTTCGAACCGCTGATCGCCCGGCGCGTGCCAACCCTGAAGTTCGGGCGTTCTCCGGCCGCGACGAACGGGTTCCGCGGTGCTGATGCCGAGTATGTCCACGAGGGTAAGACGTTGAGCCTCCGTATGCGCCACATATCCGCGGCCGCCGGTCTTCGCCTTCCATGCGGGCGCGAGCTGGAAATACTGGCGATAGTCGTGGGGCCGGCCTTCGCTATCGTCGAGCCAGTCGAGAATGAGGAGCCACTCTCCCGGCCGGAAGACCAGCTTCCGGCGATGGTGGATGGTGCCCTGATGGGTCATCTCGCTTGAAATTGCATAAGCGCCTCCGTCGGATGCTGCGCCTGTCAGGCTCGATCCGTTGGGTGCGGCGAGGCGGTTATAGCTCAAGCCGTCGATCTCGATGCAGTTATGGGCTCGCGTCGCCTCGACATAGCGGCGCTGCTCGTCGGCATACCAGAAGCCGCGATCGAACATGGGGTCTTCGCGTGGCGTACGCCCGCGATATTCGAACCGGCCGGGATCGATGAAGATGGGGCTGTACCCTTCCTGCCAGACGAAGCCGAGATGATCGGCATGTTTGTGCGTGCGGCTGTGAAAGCCGCAGGTCTGCACGAGATGGCTCTCGGCATCCCGGACGATAGCGTAGCCGGCATTCTCGAACAGGCCCAGGCCGGTCGGCGCCGAACCGCCGGTGCCGGAGAAGAGATCCGTGATCTTTTCGTCCGGCCATGCCACTAAACCCGGCTGGTCGCGCCAGTCTCCAGGATCGGTATCGCCAATCGCTGCCAATCCTCCCGTCGGCGTAATCAACCAGGAGAGCGCATCACTCGCTTTCGCCAGCATTTCGTCGAAATCTCCGCCGTCGATCAACCCCGCCTGCCGCGCGCCGAGCAACGTCAGCAGGATCTTGAGATGATAGCCGGGCGAATGCTCGGCATGCATGCCGTCGGCAAAGAACTGAGAGCGTGCGATGTCGGCCAGCTGATCGCGCGCCGGGGCGATGTGGCGCGCGAATAGCGGGTTCCAGGCGAAGCGCCGGGCGGCCGCGTAGCGGCCCAACGCCTGATAGAGGCCGTGATTGTTATGGTGAAGCTGGAAACCGGTCTCCGCGAGCAGGTCGAGATGCTTTTCGAGGCTGTCGTGCAGCAGTGCGATCTCGTTGTCGGGAACGGACGCATCACGGGCGAGAATATCGAGCAGGCAGGCGAGCAGATGGCACCGCAGGCCGACGCCCATATCGTACCACGCGAATTCTTCCTCGCCTTCTTCTTTACCGAACAGTTGCTGGTCGACGAATTCCGCGGAACTCGATCCCAGATGCGGTTGGGCGTGAAGCTCCAGCCACTGCGACGCATAGGCGCGCGCCGCTTCCAGATAGGGCGTTCCGTCTTCTTCCTGATCCGCCAGGATGAGCAGCGGCCCGATTGGCGCCCAGGCGTGGCGGAGATAGCGTTCCGACCGGCTCCCGGAGTCGAAATCGATGGGCGCCTCAAGTTTGTCGATATGCAGGCCGTCAATATGCCAGCCATTTTTCAGCGCGGCGGCGATGCGCTCTTTCAGTACATTCGCGTCCGGCAGCGGCTGATGCTCGATCACGGCGACAGGTGCCCGCGGCTGTTCGGCAATCGCGGTACGGAATGCCGTGATGTCGACTTCAACCTCGCCATCGGATGGCGGCACCACTGGGCGGTAGGCGGCCATCAACCGCCCGTCTTCTTCGGTACTGAGATCAACCTGGTGTACACCGCGATCGTCGTGCCAGACGATCCGCCCCGCTCGCATCGAGCTGTTGAAACGGATCGCCGCCCGGTCGGGTTCCGCCCTTGGCGAGAGCACGAACAACGTTGCGAACCGGCCGAATTCGCCTCGCGGAGTTTTGAAGGACAGGCTGGTCGCGGGTTCCAGATGGTTAGCGCGATCCGATATCCACCCCAGAAGTTCGGGCTCGGTTTCGCCCGACGCGCAATGGTCGGCGACGCTTTCATCGACGAGCGAGACCGCAACGAGTTCGCGGGGCTCTTCCCCGTTCGGCATCTTGGCGGTGGCTCGAACTTGCCCGTCGCCGATCTCGACGGCCCAGCTCGGATCGAAACAGAACCATTGCCGATAGTCGCGCCCCGTTTCTCGGTCTCGCAGCCAGTCCAGGACGAGCAGGAAATGGCCGGGCCGCATCACCAGGGATCGCCGATGGCTCACCGTCCGCATATGGGCCGTCGATGCGTTGAACACCGCCAGTTCGCCTTGGGTGTCGGCCTGTGTCAGCGCCGAACCCCAGGGTTTTACGCCGCGCCGCGGATAGCTGACACCGTCGATCTCGACGCAATTATGGGCCCTGGTGCTTTCGCAATAGATGCGTTCGGGCGCCGAATAGAAAAAGCCCCGATCGTAGAGATCCGACCCCTTTTCGACCGTGCCGCCATAGCCGTAGCGGCCGGGGTCGGTGAGGATGTCGCGGCCGGCATCGTGCCAGACGAAGCTCAAATGGTCGGCATGTTTGTGTGTGCGGCTGTGAAAGCCGGCATGCTGGATCAGATAGGATTGCTCGCCGGAATGCGCAGGCTCCGCCTCCTCCTCGCCATGCTTCGGCTCCAGTCGAGCGATGGCATACCCGCTCGCTGCCATCGCATGGACGCCGGGTTCGGGAGCGGCACCATCCTCGCCCGCCGAAACGACATATTGCAGCGCCGGATCGGCAAAGAATCCGGCATATTTCGCGTCACCCCACAGGCTACGCGGGTCGGTGTCGCCGATCGTCGCGATGCCGCCGTCGGGTTTGATGAACAGCCCGAGATTGCGTTCCAGACCGGCTATCTTTCGCGCCAGTTTCTTATCGAGCATCCCGGCATTGCGTCCGTTGATCAGGGTCGTGGTGACCATCAGGTGATAGCCGGGCGAATGTTCGATATGGACGCCGTCCTCGCAAAACTGCCGGTCGATCATCTCGGCCAGTCGGGCGCGTGACAGTGCGTCATAGTGGCCTTCGTCGAGTTCCGGCAGCCGCGTCGCCGCGGCATATTGATCGATTGCCTGGTAGAAGCCGTGATTGTTGTGATCCTGATAGACACGATCATCGGCGAGCAGCAGGTGGTGGAGCCGGATTGCGTCCGCAATTTTTTCGAACCAGCCGGGCCGATCGATGTCGAGCCGCGCGCCTGCATCCAGCAGATAGGCGAATTTATAGAGCCGCTGGCCGATTGCCATGTCGTACCAGCGATTGCCGGCGTCTTGGGCGAGGCAGGTATCGACCGTCTCCGGCCCGAAGGGCGGCGCTGGGCCCGCCATGTTGGCATCGATCCAGTCGAGCGCCAGATCGAGCGAAGCGTCGAGGAACTCGGGATCGCTCGTCGCATCATAGGCCGAGAGCAGCGCGTTGAGCGGCAGGAAGGCGTGAAGGTGGACGTTGAAGGATCGGGCGCCGAAATTCCAATCGATGGGCGCGGCAATCGATGGCAGGCGCTGGCCCTGAAGCTCGAAGCTGTCGGCGAGCAAACTATAGGCATCGCGGAGCGCCCGGTGGCGGTCGGGCTTCGGCTTGATTTCCAGATATTCGAACGGGCGCAGAGGGCGCGCGCAGACCTGTGCCGGGTTCAACGGCCCGGCTGCGGTTTCGGTCTCAGTCGAACTCGACATGCCATTGCAGGATGCGCGTGGCATATTGGCCAAGGTCGCGGCTGGAACGGAAGGTGAAGAAGGTGCCGTTCACCGCGGCATGGCTCGATCGCGAGAAGGTGAAGCCGCTGCTCTCATTCCCCGCCACACCGATCGTCATCAATTCCTGCACCAGCGGTTGCCCGTCCTTGGCAACCAGGCAAATTTGCGGGCGGGTGAGGACATCGTATTTCGCTTCGGTGGTCGCGATCAGCGCGGGGCCGGCATCGATGATCGAGCGGACAGGATTGCCGATCCAGCCCAAATTGCGGGGCTGGAGCGGCACGACGCGGTCAGAGAGGAACATCCGCGATCCGCTGCGGCGCTGGTTGCCGATATCGGGCGCATCGGAGAGCTTGATGTTCTTTGGCGATCCAAGCCAGTCGTCGCTGCCCCAGATAACGCGATCCTTGCCGAGCCAGATATCGGTATAGCGCTGCACCGACTGGGGGTATGCTTGCGCGTTGAGATCGACATCGGGCTTGAGGTTGGTGATGTCGATCCAGCTGTCGCCATCGTCCCGGCTCAGCCAGACGCGGCATTCATGCGGCCGATCTCCGGAGGAAAGCCACCATTGGCCTGGTACGTGCGGATCGGCGAGCAAGGTATGGAAATGACGGATTTCCCCGCCGGTCTGGGAGAAGATGGTTTCCCAGGTTGCGCCGTCGTCGCGCGATCGGAAAACGCGCGGTGAAATCGCCTGGTCCTCCTTGCCCGGTGTATGGTTGCCCCGGTTGTTCGGATATTCGGCCCAGATGATCGTGTCGCCGTGCTGGCCGATCGAAGAGGTTCCGTGCCATCGATGATCGCCGATCGGGACGGCGCCAAGATAGCTCCAGTTCGGCGCGAAGCGGTGGATGACGGACGGCGTTCCCGGATTGCCATCGAATGCGTCCTCGGTCTTGGTCTGAAGCAGGTGAACGCCGGAGCCGGTGGTGAAGCAGTTTTCGAACTCGACATCGGGGACATCGGGAAAGGCGATCGCCTGCCAGTTCTCGCCCATGTCTTCGCTTACCAGGACACCGCCGGGCATAGTCCCGACAACCGTGCCCGTGCCCGCGATATGTTCGGCGAAACTTGCTAGGCGTCCGGACGCGGGCACCGAAGGGATGGTCAGTGTCAGCTTTATGGAGCTGAACCCGAAAGCTGGATCGACATCGCGGCGATATTCGCGCCGAAAGCCTTCGATATGATCTATACCGTTGCGTGTTGCGGCCGGGATGATCGCTGTCTTGCCTTCCGCCTCGGTTTCGGCGCCAGATGCAATACTATCCGGCAGTGGTTCAGCCGCCGCTTCCGTGGTATCGCCGCGCTTTTGTACAGGGGGGCGAGGGGTGGTCTTGGGCTTATACCCGATAAACCATTCGAGCGTCTGGCCGGATGCCTCGTCGAACAGTCTTGCTTGCTGCGGCACGAAGCCTGCGCGCGCGATGGCGTCGAGCAGCCAATCCTGCCCCACCTTCACGCTCAACAGTTCGCCGCCTTCCGGGATATAGTCGAAATAGCCGGGTTTGGGTTCGATCCGTTTGGTTACGATTGGTGGCGCATATCCGGGCAACACACGGCCGCTCAGGATCAGGGTGAACATTACCGATCCCGGGGCGAGTACGCGATAGAGTTCGGCCAGCGCGGCTTCATGCTCCGGGAAATAGTCGAATAGGAGGATGCCCATCGCCGCCGAAAAGCTGTCATCGGCATAGGCGGCCATGGAACGAACATCGACGCCCTCCTCGTGGTCTTTGCCGTAGCTTCCGTAGAGCGAGACGGATTTGATCGCGGGCCAGGTGCGGGCGAGCACATTTTTCTCCGCCGATGTGGCGGCGAAGGCGAGGATGGGAAGATCGCTTGCGCCTTCGGTTTGCACCCAGGGACCGAGCACTTCGTCTATGAGGGGAACGAGCGAGCGTCCGCGAGCGGGCATATTGCAGCCGGGGCAATAATCGTCCTTCTTCAAGACGGTCATTGAATCTCCGCAGATTGGGCACGGCGGGTACGTGCGTTCCAACTGGGTCGAAGCATCAGTCGCTTCGGCTTTCAGTCGGTTGATCGCGTTTAGGGCGGCGCCGCCGTCGAATTTCCGCACAAATTCGAATAGCGCCAAATCTGCCGCATTCTCCTCCAGAATCCGCTCGGAAAGCGGCGAGCCCATCGCTTCGGCATAGCGGTCGGCATCGAGCTGCATCGCTTCCATGGGATCTGTGTTCCAACCGTAATGATGCGCAATCAATTTTGTGAATGCTGGCAGTTCGTCCACGGTCGCGACCGCTCCGTAATATCGATCCATCATTTCCTGGGCCGCGTCGAAACTATCCGTGCCCGATACCCGCTGCGTGCACAGGTTGCGGAAATAATAGGGGCGTTCCTCCGAGCCCTTGAGATAATAGTCTTCGAAATCATTCTCCATCGCCAGTTGGTGGTAGACGTGCGATTCTTCGCGCTTGCTCATTCCGTAGAGCGAGATCAGGCGGTGCATCGGGTGGCGTACCGAGGCGAAGGCGACGAAGGGCCTGCCGCCAAGATCGATCGGTTTGAAGTCGGAGAAGCCGGAATAGATGCGATAGCCTTCGAGCAAATCCGCATTCTGGTCGCGCCAGTGAACAAAATTTTCGACATTCCGGAAAAAATAGACGTCGTCTTTGTCGAAGATCGTGTGCAGCCAGCGGTTTACGGCATGCGAGCCGCTCCGCTGGGACTGGAAGAAGGCGAGCAGCGCGTTCTCGGCATTTCCCGATTCAAGGTTTCGGGGATTGGAAAACACGGTTTCTCCTTGGCGTGCTGGGCTCGTTGGCAATTCAGCGTAGGGCCAGGGCCGGAGCGGTTCAACCGCAGAATGCGGCGCCGGGGGCCTGCACTAGTCCGCGCCGAACCTGTTCAGGCCATTGATGAATTCGAACAGGCGCACGTCTTCCCGGTTGTTCGCGACGATCTCGTCGCGGACCGGGCTGTCGTCGTAGCGCGCATAGTGGATATGATCGGGCGGCGCCGGGGTCGCCGCCATCGGCGTGATATCCCAGCCCAGCGCGTCGACCAGCACCTTCGTCGCCTCGGGCAGGTAGTTGGTGAGCGCGACCAGGCCGAAATATTTCTCTATCATCGCCTTTGCGGCGTCGAAATCAGGTGTTCCGCCCAGCCGGCGCGTCGTTACATTGTGGAAATAGTCCGGCTTCGCTTCGCTGCCGATCCGGTAATAATCCTCAAAGCTGTGCTTGAGCGAAACTTCGTGCAACCAGTGCGTCTCATGCCCGCGGCTCATCCCGTAGAGCGAGGCGATCCGGTAGAAGGGGTGGCGGACATTGGCCATGCCGTAAATCGGGCGATCGCAGGCCTCGCGCTCGATGAAGCGCGAAAAACCGCCATAGAGACCGAAGCTGTCGAGCGTGTGCAGATCTTCGATCTGCCGCCAGTGCCGGAAATCCTCGACCGTGCGCGACGTATAGGATCTCTCGTCGCCGAAATGGGTGCGTAGCCAGCGCAACGTGTTCGATCCCCCGGTTCGCTGCGAGTGGATGAACAGCATCAGCGATCGCGGTTCGTGCGCCCGGGCGAGGATCTTTTCGTTGACGTACACGCGAGGCCCTTTTCGAATGACGGGATGCGATGGCTTGGGATTTTACCTAAGTCCGAACAAATTCGAACGCTGCGGGTTGCACGTCGAATCCTCCCTTTCGTATCGCCTTGCCTTTTCGGATGCCGACGAATTCGAGCGGCCGAAACAGCTCGACGATGTCCTCCTCCGGCTGTGCCCAGCCAAGATTGCCATAGCGTATTGGCGTCGGGTGGCAGGTCGCGTTGAGAGCGACGCGGCAACCGGGCTTCGAAGCGATCGACGCTATACTCGCCGCATAGGTTTCCCGTTCGTCGGGATGCACATGGTGCATGACGGCGTGGCTGAAGATGAAATCGGGCTCGAAATCGCGGGCGGCCGCGATGCTTTCATCGTCGATCACCGCAAGAACCGGCGCCTTTTCGTCAAGCAGTTCCGCGCCGATCAGTTCCTGCCCTTTCTCGAGAAACTCCGAGATCACATCGAGCCCAAAGAAATGTCCCTTGGGCAGATATGCGATGAAATGGGCGGCGAGGCGCAGCGTTCCGCAGCCATATTCGACGACTTTGGCCGTCGGGGCGACCTCGTATCGATCGATCCAGTTGGCGGCTTTCTGCCTGCCGGCCTCCCAGAACTCGATCCGTTCGCCGTCCTGCTTGACGATTTTTCCGCCGAGGCTGTTATGCCCTTTTTCCAGCGCCCAGTTCTTCAGGATGTGACGACGCGTATAATAGGTTGCGACCGTGGCGTCGGGATTCGTACGCTTGAACTTTGCAAATTCGGCGTCGAATCGCTCGCCGATCTCCTGCTTCGAAGGGTATTCGGGCACGCATTTCCTCCCAGCCTCGTGAATCGACGCATCGGTGTCATGGCTTGCCGCTATTTACGGCGCGGCGGCAACACCGTATTCCGAAACTACGGGTCGATAAACCGCCCGATTGCCACAGAAGTTCCCATCCGATCAACTGGATGGGAATGAGGCAAGAGGTTATGCACGATCCGGGCGGGGTCACGACGTTCGGCTTACTAACTCCGGTCGCGCCGACATAGGCGGCGACAGGGGCGAGCAAGGAGACTCGCTTGTGCATATGGGAGATATCAATCCCGAATCGTTGCGAACGGTTGAACCACGGTCGCTGCTGGCGCGGCTCAAGGCGTTTTGGGGTGCGAAACTCCGATGGCGCCAGGCCGGACGATACCGGCTCAATCGGGAAGGTGAGGCGTGCCTTGGCCTGGAACTGTGCGTTGGCGAGGCATCTTTCTCCTTTGCGCTCGACGATAGCGTCATGCGGACGGTTGCGGGGCGCTGGCAGGTCGATTCCCAAGAAAATACTGTGGATTTTGCCTTGCCGTCCGGCGAGCGCCGCCTGTTGCGAGCGAGAAATCCGCTCAATCTCCTGATGCTGACCGGCGATGGCGAACAGCCGGCCTTTCTCGTTTTCGATCTGTTCGAAGAGTTTGACAGTCTCGATTCGCAATGCGCGATCGTTCTTCGGGTTTACGCCGAATCGGCAGCCGAACCGCAAAGCTACAGGATCGGATTGAAACAGCCGCGTCCGGCCGTCATCATGCTGCCGCCGGATTTCACACATATGAACTTGGGCGTGCGGCTTGCGGGCAGCGGCAAATTACCCCCTCTCCGGCTTTGCATGGGCGTTCCGTCGAGCTTTTCGGCGATCGGTCCCAAGATGCGGGCCGATATCCGTGCGCGTATCCAGAAGCTGCAGCGTGGAGACGGTTTCGCGTGGCATAACCATCTCGACCCGGGCCATCGAGACAATGCCATGCTCGCAACCCTTGCGAGCCAGGCGCAAGTAATCAGTGCGCGATTGCAGGACACGGCGAAGCATCTCGCGATCGTTCGGCGTCAGGCCGATGAACTGGTCGCGGAACTGGGCTGTTCCGGCAATGACCATCTCGATGGATTTGCGAAATTCTACGAATCGGTCGACGAAGGTCTCAACGCGCTCACCCTGTCCCAGATGCGCATGGCGCGTGCGCGGGCGTCGCTCACGCCGCTGCTCAGCGGCGATGCGGCGGAAAATGCATCGCCGGTCGAAGTGCCGAAATACTCGCGTGTCACCTCGTCGGTGCTGTGGCGGCGGAAGATCGCACAGGAAGCGGCCAAGACGGTACGAAAAATTGGATTGTTCGGAGCGCTGACGAATCTCTGGCGCCAGGTTGAATTCGTCGAGTTCAAGATCATTCTCGTCGAACTGGCCGAACTGCTAAGTGAAGACGATCCGGCAATGGCACACCAATGTCTGGTCCTTTCGCTGGGCCTCGACCCGCAAGCGAAGCGCGCCCATTATGCATCGGCGAAGCTGTTCAAATGGGGAGCGTTGACGTCCGCCGGTCGGTTGCTCGAGGAAGCGGAAGGCGAGGACGTCACGCGGTTTATCGGGGAATTGCGGCTGGCGCTTCACGTGCGCGACGCGGCGCATAGTATGATCCCGCCAAAGGCCACTTCCCACCGCAAGGAAGATGTCTCGGTCGCTTATGTGGCGTCGAGCTCGCAACCCTGGTCGGTTGCTGGATATGCGATCCGGACCCACGAGATGCTGACGACGATGGTGCGGCGCGATGTCGATATTACCTGTTTTACGCGCCCCGGTTTCCCTTGGGATCGGCCCGATATCCTGGCCGATCCGGACGCGCTGGAATCGGAGCGGTTGCAGGTCGGCGACGTTACATATCTGCATTGCCAGACGCCGTTCGTGGAGGCCGACCCTGAAAATTATATGCAGAACGCGGCCCGCATATTGAAGGATCGGATCGAGGCCGAAGGGCGGACGATTGTGCACGCGGCGTCGAACTATCGAAACGGCCTGCCCGCGTTGATCGCGGCTCGGTCGCTTGGTCTTCCTTTTATCTATGAAGTGCGCGGCCTTTGGGAGCTGACGGCCGCTTCGCGTCGTCGCGGCTGGGAAGATACAGAGCGCTTCGAATATGAACGGCAGATCGAACGGCTGATCGTCAGGGAAGCCGATCTCGTGTTCACCATCACTGGCGCGGTCCGCGATGAATTGTTGGCGGGCTTCGGCGAGGACGAGGTCGATGCGGGCCGGTTTCAGCTGCTCAGCAACGCGATCGATCCCGGAGCGTTCGAACCGGCAGCGCGGGACGAGAAGCTCGCCGCTAAACTCGAGATAGAGGCCGAGGATTTCGTTCTCGTCTATGCTGGCTCGTTGCTCGAATATGAAGGCCTGGACGATGTCATCGATGCTGTCGGCCTGCTGCGCCAGCGGAACATACCGGCAAAGCTGATCGTGGTCGGTGCCGGGCGGGCCGCGGACGAACTCAAGCGGCGGGCACCGGAGTTGGTCGCCTGCGGCGCAGTCACGTTCCAGGGCAAGGTGAAGCCCGACAAGATCCGTTCCTATCTGTCGCTGGCTGACGCGGTTCCGATCGTTCGCAAGCCGTTCCGCGTCTGCGAGCTCGTCTCGCCGCTCAAGCCTTTCGAGGCGATGTCCATGGAAAAAGTGGTGATCGTCAGCGATCTGCAAGCCCTGGGCGAGATCGTGAGGGATGACGTAACCGGAAGGATCTGCCAACCTGGCGATCCAGCGGACCTCGCCCGCGTCGTCCAGGAACTATACGAGAATCCTGAGGCGAGCATGACGATGGGCAAGGCCGCGCGGCGGTGGGTCATCAAGAATCATTCCTGGGACCATCACGCAAAGCGGTTGGAGGCCGCTTATGCTTCGCTTGTCGCCTGATTGGGGCAACACCAAAAGCGATGGCAGCGCCATCATCAGGCTCGAAAAGCTGGCCATGCCCAATGCGTCGGATTTGGTCCTTTAGCGCGCCGGCCTATTCGCGAAGCGCACTGCGGCCGAGCCGCGTGATCGGCGTCAGGATATAGCCGAGGATCGATTGCTTGTCGCCCAGCAGGCTGACCTCGGCGGTCATGCCCGGCCCGATCGTTACCGGATTGCCGTTGCCGTCGAGCAGTGCGCCGCGCGTAACGACCCGAACCGTGTAGAAGGTCGCGCCGCTGCGTTCTTCCTCGAACGTGTCGGGCGATATGGTGACGACCGTTCCTTCGAGCCGCCCGTAGACCGTCGCATCATAAGCGGTGATGCCGACCCGTGCTGGCTGTCCGATCCGGATCTGGCCGATATCGTTTGGCCGTACAGCCGCTTCGACAACCAGTCCCTCTTCGGACGGCACGATTTCGGCGATGGGTTCGCCGGCGCGCACGGTGCCGCCGACAGTGGTTGTGAAGACGCGATTGACGCGACCGGCAAGCGGCGCACGCACCATCGACCGTTCGACCCGGTCCTGAAGCGCCGGCATTCGCCGCCGCAACGCGGCTCTTTCGGTTTGGACCCGAGCCAGTTCGTCGGCGGCGACAGAGCGCCATTCCTGTCGATTCTGCACAGCGGTGGCCTGATACTCCGATACCGAAGCCTGGGCGCGCGAAAGTGTCGCCATCGCCGCTTGCACTTCGCTTGCAGCGATGGCGGCCGCGTCCTCTGCGCGGATCAGCGACAGACGCGGCTCGATTCCATGCTCAACCAGAGGACGCAGGATATCGACCTCATGCCGGGCGGCGGAAAGCGCAGCGCTGCGCGCCGCCAGCATCGATCGGGCCTCCGAGACGGCGCGGTGCGTCTGGCTGATCCGCGCCTGGGATGCGGCGTTGAGGCTTTGCAACTGTTCGGTCCGTGCAGCGTATAGCGCGCGCTCGATCTCGATCTGCTCGGCGTCCGACTGGCTTGCCGGAGCTGGGAATCGGGGCGACCGGCCGGTGATCTCGGCCGACAGGCGAAGCATGCGCAAGTTGAGCGCGGTCAGCTGTGCGCGGTTCGATCCCAGTTCCGATCCAGACATTGTCGTGTCGAGTTCGACGAGCGCGTCGCCAAGCTGGACAGCGTCGCCGACGTTGACGTTGATGCGCGTAACGATCCCGCCTTCGAGATTGGAGGCGACCTGCATACGCGAACTGGGAATAACGCGGCCCTGCGCCCGCACCGTGCGATCGACTTCGGTTAGCGCGGCCCAGATGATGAACACCAGAAAGAAGCCGACAATCAGCCAGAGCAGCAGGTTCGATGCCTGGTTGGGATTGAGCCGCGCGCCGAGAGTGTCGAGAAAATGCTCTTCCTCCGGCTCAATCTCGACCGGCGGCGTTTCGCCTTGCTTCGGGTTGTTGATGTCGTTCATTTCTCGTCCGGCGGCGAACTGATAATGTCGGAGGACGGCGGCGTGTCCGGTTTCTTGCGTGCGTCATGGACGCCGACGACCTTGGGAGAAGCTTTGCTCTTGCCCTGGATCTTTTCGAGCACGGCATCGCGCGGGCCATCGGCAACGACCCGGCCGCCATCGAGCAGAATGACCCGATTCACAAGCCGCATCATCGGCGGCCGGTGGGTTACCAATATCAGCGTCTTGCCCGCCATTTCCTCGTCGAGCCGTTCGAGCAGCGCCGCCTCGGTCTGCGCGTCCATGGCGCTGGTCGGTTCGTCGAGCACGAAGACCGGCGGGCGTCCGGCGATCGCTCGCGCAATCGCGATCGACTGGCGCTGGCCGCCCGAAAGCCCTTCGCCGCGGTCGGCAAGGCGAAGGTCATAGCCGTTGGTAATCTTGCCCATGAATTGATGGGTCCCGGATATCGTCGCGGCGCGCACGATCTCGGTATCGTCGACGCCCTCGCGGCCAAGGCCGATATTTTCGCGGACGGTTCCTGAAAGCAGCACGCTTTCCTGCAGGGCCGCACCGATATGTTCGCGCAGCTTGTGCGGTTCTAGTTGGCGGATGTCGATGCCGTCCACCATGACGAGGCCGTCTTCGGGCGGAAAGAGACCGAGTACCAGTCGTGCGACTGTGGATTTGCCGGAACCCACCCGACCGAGCAGGGCGACCCGCTCGCCCGGTTTTATTGCGAAGCTGACATTGTGAAGGGCCCGTTCTGCTGCGTCGGGATACCGGAAGCTGACATCCTTGAACTCAATGGCGCCCCTGATCTCCTTGAGCGACAGAGCGCCTGTCTCCGGTCCTTCGGATGGAACCTGCATAACCTCGTTGATCTGCCGGTAGGCGGTCCGCGTCATGGTGATGCGGGAGAGCAGCGAAGCGATCTGCCCGAGCGGGGCGACACAGCGGCCCGACAATATCGAGCAGGCGATCAGTCCGCCGAGCGACAGCGACTGGCTCTGGATCATGTTGACGCCAACGATCACGACGCCGGCATAGGACAGCATTTGTGCCGCTGCGGCGGCGTTGACGCTGATCGCACCGACCAGCCTTTGCCGAAGCGAAAAGTCCGAATGCTGGCGGATCGAATCCAGCCAGCGTTTCGACAGCAGATCCCCCGCGCTCGTCGCCTTCACCGTTTCGAGCCCGCCAATGGTTTCGACGAGCACGGTTTGCTTGAGCAGCCCCTGGGTCATCGCCTTGCGCGACATCCGATCGAGCGCGGGCTGGGTGGCAAGGCCGACACCGATTACGATCGGCACGAGGATCGCGGGGACAAGGACGACCGGCCCGCCGATCAGGAAGATCACCAGCAAGGTCAGGAAGATGAACGGGACATCGACGATCGCCGTGACCGTCGCCGAAGCGAAGAAATCGCGCAGCGTTTCCAGCTCGCGCATCAGTCCGGTCAGCATGCCGGTCGAGCCCTTTTTGAGATCGAGCCGGATCCGCAGCATCCGCTGGAAGATCGTGTCACCGATCTCCTTGTCGATCTGCGCGCCCGCGATATCCAGGAAATAGGCGCGCAACGTCCGCAGCACGAAATCGAAGATGATGACGATGAACAGGCCGATCGACAGCGCGATCAGCGAGGCGGTGGCGTTGTTGGGGACGACCCGGTCGTAGACGGTCATCGTAAACAGCGATGTAGCGAGCCCGAAAATATTGATCATCATCGCCGCGCACGCGACCTTGAAATAGGTCGATTTGTTGGCGAGCATCGGTTCGGCTAGCCAACTGGCGAACCGGCCTTCGCGTTCAGGGATGATCGTTTCCTCGGTCATCTCGGTTCTGCCAAGGTGCCGGGATCGATGTCGAGCGACGAAAGCAGCCTGCCGGTGCGGGCCAGCAGCAGATAATGGGCGATGTCATATTCGTTGACCGTACGCAGATAGCTGTTTGCGGCCGAGAAAAAGGTGTCTTCGGCGCTGATCACTTCAAAAAGCGAACCGCGCGAATAGCGGAAGCGCTCAAGGATCACGTCGCGCGACTGGCGGCCTGCGAAATAGGCGTCGCTCGCTGCGTCCAACTGGTCCCTAAGCGCATTGAGATCGGTCCAGGCGATCACTGCCTGACGGACGGCTTCCTCCCTGATGCCCGCAGCGCGCGCTTCTGCGCCGCGGGCGCGCGCTGCGGCGCCGTCGGCCCGGGCATCGCCGCCGCCGAAAAAGCGGTGGCGGACCGTTATTGTGCCGCGAACATCATAGTCGTTTTCGTTTTCGAAAATGCCGAAGCGGCCGCCTTCGACGCCGGCGGTGACGGTCGGCAGCGTTTCCGCGCGTGCGGCGCGCGCTTCCTGCAGTGCGGCCCGGGCGTCGGCGGCGGCGATATCGACCTGGGGATTGGCGAGCGCGGCCGATTGGACGGCTTCGATGCTCGCAAACCTCCCGCCGATAAGCGGGGCCCGGGACAGGCCGACCGGTGCCGGGGTGCCGAAGAAATCGATATAGCGAACCTCGGCATTGGCGAGTTCGCGCCGGGCACCGGCAAGCTGCGTCTCGATATTGGCGATATAGCTGTCGATCTGCGCGAGGTCCCCGGCCGCCGACACGCCGCTCGCGATCCGTTCCTGCAACGCTTCGCGCAGGGTTTCGTAATTTTCGAGCACCTGGCCGGCGAGCATGACGAGCGAGCGATAGGCGAAGACATCATACCAGGCGGCAATGGCGCGCAGCGCAACCTGCTCGGCCTGATTTTCAAGCTCGTGGCTCGCAGAGATGATCCGCTGGCGCGCTGCGGCGATCCGCATCGAGGCAGCCCCGAAATCGAGAACCCGCTGCTGAAGGCTGAAGGTCGCGTCGGTACGGCTCGTCGATCGCGAACGTTCGATGAGATTGTCGGGATCGTTGGAGAATTCGCGTGCGAAGGAGGTACGCGTCGACAACCCCAGATCGAGCGTAGGGAACAGATCGGACCGCGCCTCGCGCCGTGCGGCCTCCGCTTCGACGCGGAGCGCACGCGCCTGATCGATACGGGTGTTGCGGCGTACGGCATCGCCGAGCTGCTGCTGGAAAAATGCCGTTTCAGCGGCTGCGTTCAGGTGCCGGACGACCGGATCGTCGTCGAAATGCTCGTTGAGCGGATCGGCGACCGGTTCGGCAAGCCTGAACGGCGGCAAGACGGCCGGATCGGTAACGGGCACCTGCGTGTATGCGCCCGGTCCTGTCGCAAACAGCACCACGCCCAGTCCAACTTTCCAGTATTTCGCGCGAATGCCCGACATCAGTTCGTGCGCCTTTTCGCGGCAGCGGGGTTCAACATTGGAACGGAGTAGGGCATCTTGGCTCTTCCGGGCGCTCCGGTTAGTCGGTTGGACGGATAGTGTCGCCGCACGGCAATAATCGAAAGGTTTAAAGCTTGCGTCATGAAACCATCGGAAATGGCCTAGCATGAAGATTCTCTTCATTCACCAGAACATGCCTGGCCAGTTCAAATACCTTGCGCCGGAACTCGCGAAAAATCCGAATAACAAAATTGCCTTTCTCACCAAGCGTGAAGATGTGACATTCCCTAACGTCCTCAAGCTTCAGTATAAAGAGCCCAAACCTTCCAGCGCGCAAACCCATCAATATTTGCACCGGCTCGAAAATGCGGTGCGCTACGGCCAACAGGTTGCACGCGGACTGATTGAGCTACAACGCAAGGATTTCGTTCCCGATCTGATCATTGCCCATCCCGGCTGGGGAGAGGCCCTTTATTGCAAGGATGTCTTTCCGGACGTGCCGCTCATCAACTATTGCGAATTCTTCTACCGGGGGCGCGGACTCGACGTCGATTTCGATCCGGAGATGCCGGCCGATATCGATTCCATCTGCCGCACACGAACGCGGAGCAGCGGGCTGCTGCTCAGCCTCGAAGCCTGCGATATCGGCGTCAGCCCGACAGAATGGCAAAAGAGTACGCATCCAGAGCCCTATCTCGACAAGATCCGCGTCATTTTCGACGGTATCGATACGGATCGCCTCGCGCCTAACCCGGACGCCTCGATCACGCTCGAAGATGGCCGGACGCTGACCCGCGAAGACAAGGTCCTGACCTTCGTCGCCCGCAATCTTGAACCTTATCGCGGCTATCACATCATCGCCCGCGCGATCCCCGAGATCCAGCGGCTCCAGCCGGGTGCGCATCTGATAATCGTCGGCGGCGACGAGGTGAGCTATGGCGCTGCACCCAAGGACGGGCGTTTCGAGACCTGGCGCGAGCAGATGGATGCGGAGGTCGAATATGATGCCTCTCGCGTCCATTTCTTGGGGCGAGTGCCCTATGCGCACTACGTTTCTATCCTCCAGACATCGTCGGCACATATTTATCTCACCTATCCCTTCGTGCTTAGCTGGTCGTGTTTCGAGGCGATGTCGTGCGGCGTGCCAATTGTCGGCAGTCGGACACCGCCGGTGGAAGAATTGGTGACGCACGAGCAGCATGGGCTGCTGTTTGACTTTTTCGATCCTCAGGAGCTCGCTCGTCAGGCCGATATCTTGCTGAATGATCCCGGACTGGCGGCAGAGCTGGGCGCGAATGCGCGTAGCCGGATTGTCGTAGGCTATTCGCTGCCCGATGCCTTGGAGAAGTGGAAGGCGTTGGTCGAAAGTTGCGCGTAAATCCTTCGTCCATACTCGCCGCCCATTGTCTTGTGGCGGTCGCCTGCATCCGATATCGTTGATCCGGGCCGCTAGAATTTGACGGCGCGATGCTTTGCTGCATTTCGCATTCCGCGACGAGGGGACACGGAATGGTTGATATTCCTTTTGGAACCGAAGACGACACAGCGGGCCCTAAACGGCCGACCGACGACCGATCGGAGGAATTCGGGCTTGGCCGACTGAGTCAAGAATGGCTGGGCGCACCGGAATATTCCGCTCCCGATCTCTCCAGTCCCCGACTCTCCGACCCGGACCATTCCGACCCCGATCTCTCCGTATCCGCTCCCGAAGATACCGACCTTCCCGGTCCACACTCCGCCGGACCGGGACTGACCGAACTGCCGTCCGGCATTGGCGGCGTGGAGGGTGGTCCCACGCCGTTTATGCAAAGCCTGATCTTCTCCAAAGGATCGATCCTCGATGGATCGCTCCGTGCGCTTTCCGTTTTCGGTACGGGATTGCAATCATACACTGCGGCCACGGCACAGGCTGTTTTGCAGGCCGTTTTCCCGAGCCTGGCCTTCGCCGGCGATATGGTCGTCGTCGATATCGCCGCTGAAGACCCGGCTGCGGCTCTGGCCGCGCTGGAAGCGCTGGGCCTCCAGAAAGGCACGATGTTCGGCAATATCGTGTCAGGGCTGTTGCCGGTGGCCTCGATTTTGGGGCTTGAGGCGATCGACGGATTACGCTTCGCGCAGGCTTCGCAGATAGTAACGCGTGCCGGCGCGACGACGAACCAGGCCGATTCCGCACTGACTGCCGACGACGTCCGCAGCGATTTCGCGCTCGACGGAACCGGCGTCGGCATCGGTGTGCTGTCCGACAGTTTCAACGATCTTGGCGGCTATGCGACCGATATCGGAACGGGGGACCTGCCGGCCGGCATCACGGTGCTCGACGATTCCACGGTTGGCGAGACCGATGAAGGCCGCGCCATGCTGCAGATCATTTACGATATCGCGCCCGGCGCCGATCTCTATTTTCACACCGCTTTCACAGGGATCGCGGCTTTCGCTCAAGGTATTATCGACCTCGCCAATGCCGGCGCGACGATCATCGTCGACGATGTCGGTTATCTGAACAGTCCGATGTTCCAGGACGGTATCATCTCGCAGGCCGTCGATACGGTGACCGCGGGCGGAGCGCTCTATTTCTCGGCGGCCGGCAACAGCGCGGACGATTCTTATGAATCCGCCTTCACCGGCTCGGGCGTGACGGAAGTCAATTTCGGCGGCGAACTGCACGATTTCGATCCCACCGCCGGTGTCGATACCAGCCTGACGTTCGAACTCGGGGCCGGGGAATCGATCCAGCTCAGCTTCCAATGGGATCAGCCCTTTTTCTCCGTGTCGGGCGGGGCAGGATCGCAAAGCGATGTCGATATTGTCATCTACGAAGCCGGCACGACCAATATCATCGGCGGCTCCTTCGACAACAATATCGGCGGCGACGCGGTGGAGATTTTCACCTTCACCAACACGACCGGCTCAACGGCGCAATTCGATCTTGGCATCGTGCTCTTCAGCGGTGTCGCGCCCGGACTGATGAAGTTCGTCGATTTTGTCGGCGACGCCAATTGGCTCGAATATGATGTCGATGCATCGACAGTCTTTGGCCAGCCCAATGCGGACGGCGCATTTGCGGTAGGCGCATCGGCCTATTTCTTTACGCCGGAATTCGGGCAGGATCCGCCGCTCGCCAACAGCTTTACCTCGCTTGGCGGAACGCCGATCCTGTTCGATATATTGGGGAACAGGCTAGCAACAGCGATCGACCGGATGAATGTCGATTTCGTCGCGGTCGACGGTGGCAATACGACCTTTTTCGGCGGCGATGTTGAGCCGGACGGCTTCCCGAACTTCTTCGGCACTTCGGCGGCCGCGCCTGCGGCGGCGGCCGTTGTGGCGCTTCTCCTTCAGGCGGCACCCAATGCGACGCGGGTGCAGATCGACAGCGTACTCAAAAGCACCGCGATCGACATGGAGGCGGCGGGCACGGACGCGCTCACCGGCGCGGGTTTGATCCAGGCCGCGGCGGCGTTGTTGGCCTTGCTCGACATTACCGACAACGACCTCAGCGGAACGGCGGGCGACGATAATCTTTTCGCGCTTGGCGGAAACGATACGCTGGACGGCCTCGATGGTAACGATACGCTCGATGGCGGCGCCGGCGACGATTTCATTCGCGGCGGTAACGGTGCGGACAGTATCATCGGCGGCGCTGATAATGATTCCGTGATCGGCGGCTCGGGCGCTGACACCATCAGCGGCAATGGCGGGAACGACACATTGCGCGGGGGCCGGGATGATGACTCCGTCACCGGTGGAAATGGCAATGACAGGCTGATGGGCGAAGCGGGCAACGACACGCTGGTTGGCGGCGCCGGCAATGACACGTTGGGCGGTTCGTCGGGCGACGATTCGATGGTCGGCGGCGATGGCGATGATATCTATTTCCTGCAACAGGCGGGCGACGAGATCATCGAAGCGGCGGACGAGGGCTATGACACCGTCTTCTGCTATCTCGACGGCATCACCGCTGCGGACAATGTCGAGGAGCTGCGGCTCGTCGGCCCGGTGGCGCGCGAAGGGTTCGGCAATGCGCTCGACAATGTGCTGACGGGCGGCGGCGGTTCCGATACGCTCCACGGCGGCGACGGTAACGACACGCTGGCGGGCAATGGCGGCGGCGATCTTTTGTTCGGCGACGGCGATGACGACCGGCTGCTGGGTTCGGACGGCGCGGACACATTATTCGGTGGCGACGATAATGACCGGCTGCAGGGCGAGGGCGACAACGATATCCTCAACGGCGATGCCGGCGCCGATACGCTGTTCGGCGGCGCGGGCCGCGACACGCTGACCGGCGGGGCGGGCGCCGACCGGTTCGCCTTTGTCGATGGCGATCTATCGGCGACGCTGAGCCAGACCGACCGGATTACCGATTTCAGCCAGGGCGAGGGCGATCGCATCCAGCTGGTCGGTATCGATGCCGACACGACCACCGGCGGCACGCAGGATTTCACTTTCGTTGGCACCAATGCCTTTTCGGGAACCGCGGGCGAGTTGCGCTACCAACAGATCGGCGGTGAGACCCGCATCTTCGGCGATACAGATGGCGATACAGTGGCGGACTTCGCAATCCGGATTGAGGACACCGTCACGCTCGTCGTTGGGGACTTTATCCTCTGACGCTGCTTTCAGGCGGCTTTGTCGCGGCGAAAACCGTCTGGATGAAGCTTGCCGTCCTTGCCGAAGGCGCGACGATCGCACCTGAAAAAATTTTGGCCCCGATCCAGAGCTTGTCCGTAAATTCGCTTCTATCGCGCGGATTCGATTTGTTGATCTTACAACAAAAACATGGCTTACTTGCCGCAAAGGCGGGCGTCGGGCACAGGGTCGTGCGGGCAGCCTCGCGGAGGAGAGTAGCGAATGGCGCAGTTCGACGTCGAGGCTTTTATCGACCGGCAAAAGATCGGCCGACCGCAGCTGGCCGTGCTCCTCGTCTGCTTGCTCGTCTGCTTTATCGACGGCTTCGATATTTTCATGATCGGCAAGATCGCCCCCGCGATCGCCGAAGGTTTTGGCCAGCCGGTCGAAGCGATGACCTTGCTTTTCCTCTGCCAGCAGATCGGCCTCGCCGTCGGCGCTTTCGTCGTCGCGCCACTGGCGGATCGGTTCGGCCGACGCAACATGCTGATCTTCGCTTGCGCGACCTTCGGTGCCGTCACCTTGGCGAGCGTATACGCGCAGACGCTTTTCCAGCTTTCGATCATGCGCGGCATTGCCGGCGTTTTCATGTCGGCTGGCCTGCCGATGGCGCTGGCGATGATCTCCGAAGCGACGCCCAAGCGCCGCCGCTCGACCTTCATCGCCATAGCGCTGGCGGGTTATTCGACGGGCAGCGCAGCATCGGGTGCCGTCGCTGCTTGGCTGATCGACATCTACGGCTGGCAAAGCGGCTTCTGGATTGGCGGCATCGTACCGATCCTGTGCATCCCGCTGCTACTGTTCTTCGTTCCCGAATCGCTTAAATACCGGACCGAACGGAACCCGAGAGATCCCGGTATCGCGCGGACGATACGGCGCATGGATCGCTCGGTTGTCCTGGCTGGCGACGAGGTTTTCGTACTCGGCGAGTCGGACGGCATTGCGCACAAGGCGAAACTGCTCGATGTGTTTTTGGAAGGCCGCACATGGATGACGTCGATCCTGTGGGCCGCTTGTTTCCTGAGCATGGCCAATATCGCGTTGCTTGCTGCATGGTTGCCGACTTTCTTCCAGGAGATGGCGGGGATCCCGATCCAGCGCTTCGCGATCATCGCGCTGATCGCCTATGGCGGCGGCGTGGTCGGCACGTTGACGATCGGCTATCTGATGGACCGTGTCCGCGCGACGACACTGATCCCGCTCTACTATATCGGTATCTCCGCGGCGCTGCTCGCTATGGGCCAGGTGTCGTTCGAGGAGCCGATCTTCGTCGGCATTCTTCTTTTCTGGAGCTTCGCGCAAACCGGAGGTCAGGGCGGCCTCAATACGCTGATCACCCAGGTTTATCCGCCGCGAATGCGCTCTACCGCGCTGGGCTGGGCTGGCGGCGCCGGCCGGATCGGCGGCGTAATCTCACCGATCTTCGGTGGTGCCGCCATCGCCCAGAATTTTTCGCTACAGCTGACGCTTACTTGCATCGCCGTCGTCCCGCTGATCGTTGCCGTGCTAGTTTTTATGCTCGGCCGGAACAGTTATGCCCGTCAGGCCGTGATAGCGTCGGTGAATGTACAGAGAGGAGTGGCATAGTGAACAAGGAAACCGCGATCCTGTCGCCGGACAGGCAGGAATTGATGCGCATGATCAGCGCATGCTGGTCGACCAAGGTGATCGGCGAGGGCGTCCATTTCGGCGTCTTCGATCAGCTCGCGGAGGGAGCGAAGAGTGCGAGCGACATCGCCGCTACGGCCGGAGTGCAGACGGATGGCCTGCACCGGGTCATGCGTGCACTTGCCGTCCTTGGCCTGTTGCAGCAGACCGACGAGCGAACCTTTGCGCTGACCGCCATCGGTCAGACCTTGCGGCGTGATCATCCGGATTCGTTGAGCGGCATGGCCCAGCACTGGTCGGGCCGCCTTTGGGACGGGTTCACCGAACTCGGCAAGGTCGTCGAAACGGGTGAGCCCTCGGTCGAGTCCGGGCCTGAGCATTTTGCCGGGATGCAGAATAACGACCCCGTCCAGTCGGATATCTTCAACCGGGCCATGGCGGAAACCACGCTCAAGGTCGGGGGTGTCGTTGCAGGGGCCTACGATTTTTCCCGCTTCGAAGCGGTGATGGATGTCGGCGGTGGCTATGGCGCGCTGCTTATCGGCATTCTCGATGCCCATCCGCGGTTGAAAGGTTTTGTGTTTGATCTCGAAGGGCTGGGTGAGCCCGGGAAGCGCTATCGGAGCGAATTGGGCAAGGGGGACGCGATCGCGTTCCTGCCCGGCAGTTTCTTTGAGACAGTGCCGGCCAAGGCGGATTGCCTGCTCCTCAAATATATCATTCACGACTGGGGCGACGAACATTCGCGCACCATCCTGCGCAATTGCCGGGAAGCGATCGACGGGAATGGCGTCGTTCTGCTGGTGGAGCGGATCGTGCCCGATGTTGTCGAACCTGCGCCGGGCAATGTTTCGGTGATCCAGGGCGATCTCGTCATGCTGCGGGTCGGCGGCAAGGAACGCACGGAATCGGAATATCGCACGCTGCTCGGCGAAGCCGGGCTGGAACTCACCGGCATCTTCCCGACCGATACCGAATTCTCGGTCATCGAGGCGAAGCGGGCCTGACATGGGCGAGCCGGGTTCTCGCGACTGGTTCGAGGCTTATCTTGCGGCGTTCAACGCGGACGATTTCGCGGGTTTCGGCGCCTATTATGCCGGCGATGTCGCTTTTCATGGCCAGGCGGCGACCTTGACCGGGCGCGAGGCGATCCTCGATTTCTATCGCGACGTGAAGACGCGGCTGGAGGAGAATTTGGAGCTGCTCAGCTTTGTCGGTTCGCCGGACAGGGTTGCCGCCGAGGTTCGCACCTCGCTTCGGCCCTATGAGGACTGGCTCGACTTTCCGACCGGTCCGTTGAAGGCCGGCGAACTCAGGCAGAGCGTCAATTTCGCTTTCTACGACATCGCAGACGGCAAGTTCACGCGCATTCGCTCCGCACGGTTCGCGCGGATCTCCTAGGCAAGACGCTCCAGCTCGCCCGCGCGTGCGACCTTGATCGACGAGATCAGACCCTCGCGCAGGGTGTACAGCACGAACACGCGGACCTCGACGGACTCGCCTTTGACGAGCGGCGCGACCACGAATTCGGGGGAATCCTCCAGCGCCGTGAACCGGCTCGTCGTGTCGCCGAAGATCGCCTCGTCGTCTGCCAGCAGCTTGTGGATCGTCAGATGCTCGCGCACGCGCTGGAACATGGGCGTGTAGAAATCGATGATTCCCTGCTTGCCCTCGATCAGCGGCATGGTGCTGAGCTGGAGCGTGACATCGTCGGTGTAGAATTGCGAATAGCGCTCATGGTCTGCGTTCGAGAAGGCCGAACCATAGGCCATGTACGCGGCGATCTGGCTTGGATGGCCCCCGAGTTTCGGGAGCTTGGTTACGCCGTATTCGGGCGCCCAGGTCATCGAGTTCAGCGCCGATATCTTCTCGTCTTCCAGCCGGTAGGTGACGTGGAACTTCACGGTCACGGAATCGCCGGGATGGAGGTGGCCGAACGGAAAGTCCTGTCGCTCCTTGGTCGCATGGAAATCCATGTCAACATCGGCGAACAGCATATCGCCTTGGCGCGCCCAGTGCTGGACGCGCGGAACCTCGCGGACGCCGTCATGTGCCCAATCGAGAAATTCCCTCAGTCCCTGCTTGCCGTGATGGATGCGCGTTCCGCCGGTGAAAACGAGATTGTCGTTAAAGAAGCGATCGACGAGCGCCTCGTCGTCGCCGGTGCAGAAGACGCGGATATACTCGTCGTAATCGAACATCGATTTTCTCTCTCTACAGCCGCCTAGAGCGCGACCGTAACGGCTTTGAGTTCGGTATAGGCCAGTATCCCCGCGCTACCATTTTCGCGGCCCCAGCCGGATTGCTTGTAGCCGCCGAGCGGCATCGCCGGGTCGACCCCGGAGCCGCCGTTGATCCGGACCGAACCGGCCTTCAGACGCTTGGCAAGCCTGAGCGCGTTGGAAATGTCGCGCGTCCAGATCGCCGAGGAAAGGCCGTATTCGGTGGCGTTGGCTTGCTCGGCGATCGCGTCGACCTCGTTATCCCCAAAACGCATCGCGCAGAGCACGGGCCCGAAAATCTCTTCGTCGACGACCTTCATGCCCGATACCGTGCCGGTCAGCACGGTCGGCTGGACGAAATAGCCTTCGCCGTCGATCCGCTCGCCGCCGACGGCGATTTCCGCGCCCTCGCCCGCGCCGCTTTCGATATAGCCCATGACGCGCTCGAGCTGTTCCTGGCTGACCAGCGGGCCCATCTCGGTGCCCGGGGCAAGGCCTGCGCCGACTTTCAGCGTCCTTGCGCGCTCGACGATGCCGTCGAATACCTGATCGGCGATCTTCTCATGAACGAAAAGGCGCGATCCGGCTGCACAAACCTGACCGGCATTGCCGAAAATGCCCATCGCGGCAGCCGGTATCGCCTTGTCGAGATCGGCGTCCTCGAAGATCACGGTCGGCGATTTGCCGCCAAGTTCGAGCGAGAGGCGCTTCAGATTTCCGGTCGAGGCATGGACGATCGCCTTGCCGACCGAGGTAGAACCCGTGAAGGCGATCTTGTCGACATCGGGATGTGCGGCGAGCGCCGCGCCCGCCGTTTCGCCGAACCCGGTGACGATGTTCACGACGCCTTCAGGCAGCCCGGCCTCCCGCAGTAATTCGCCGAGGATCACCGCGCTGAGCGGCGTCTGTTCGGCGGGCTTCAGCACGACCGTGCAGCCCGCGGCGAGCGCCGGCGCGATCTTGGCGGCCGACATGATGAAGGGGAAATTCCACGGCACGATGGACCCGACGACGCCAACCGGTTCACGCAGGGTGAAGGCGTGCCATTCGCCCGGCGAAGAGGGCGTCAGCGTTTCGCCCGCGATCTTGGTCGCCCAACCGGCATTGTATTTGAGCACGCTTGCCGCGCCCATTACGCCGCCGAATTTGGCCATCATGAAGGGCATGCCGTTGTCGAGCGATTCGGTGAGCGCGATCCGTTCGCCGTTGGCGACGATGAGGTCGGCAAGCTTCAGCAAGATGTCCGCGCGCGCAGCGGGCGGGGTCGCGGACCAGCCAGGGAGGGCGGCGCGGGCGACCTTTACCGCCTCGTCGATATCCGCGCCGCCGCCCGAAGCGGCGCTGGCAAAGGTCTCGCCCGTTGCCGGATCGACGACGTCGAACGTTTCGCCTGAAACGGCATCGACAAATTCGTTGGCAATGAAGAGCTTGCGTGATCCGGCGCCAAGATCGTCGCGCAGTGCACCGAGCGTGTCGGGGGAAAACGATGCATTCATGGCGCTAGCCTTTCGAGCGGGTTGTGCGGATCTTCGTGAACTTGCCGTTCTCGCTGATCGTGTAGAAAATGAAACTCTCGATAAAGATGGACTCGCCCTTCTTCATCGGGCCGGCGATGAAATCTGGCCAGTCTTCAAGGGCCTTGAACTCGGTTTCTATAATACATGCAAGGCCTTCGTCATCGAGCACGACCTGCGTCACCTCGAGCGTTTCTTCGACCTTCGCGAAGACGCCGGTATAGAAGTCGCGGATGCCTTGGCGGCCCTTGATGAAATGCTTTCCGCCGAGATCGAACTCGACATCCTCGTCGTAATAGCTCGTGAAGCCGTCGAAATCGCCACGATTGAACGCGCCGATATAGTTTTCCAGCCAGTCTTCCTTGGTCATGCTGAAGCCTCTCTCAATGTGCGGGGTCTTCGGCGGGGAGCGGCGAGCGCCCCAAGATCATATCGGCGGCCTTTTCGGCGATCATGATCGTCGGGCCGTTGGTGTTGGCGCCGGGCACGGTCGGCATCACCGAAGCGTCGACGACGCGCAGGCCTTCGACGCCGCGCACGCGCAATTGGGGGTCGCACACTGTGTCAGGCGATCCGCCCATCGCGCAGGTGCCGACCGGATGTTGGGTGACCATTGCGTTCTCGCGAATATAGGTGTCGAGCGCGAGCGGATCCTTGAGCTCCGCGCCGGGCACGATTTCGCGGCCCGTAAGTTCGGATTGCGGCGGCGTTGCATAGATGCGCCGGACGATCTCGATTCCGCGTCGCGCCGTTTCAAAATCCTCAGGTTCGGAAAAAATGTTGAGCGTCACTGCTGGCGGGTCTTCGGGATCGGCGGAGCGAAGGCGCACCCAACCGGCACTTTGCGGGTGGAGCAGGATCACGTCCGCCGTCATCCGGTGTTCCTGCCGCTCGCCGACGCCGGGGAACCAGATTTTCGCGTCCATCCGGATCGGGTTTGCCCAAATCTGGAGATCGGGCTGGGCGAGGTCAGGCCGCGATTTCAAGATAGGATTGGCACTGTTTACCTGGGTCGCGAACGCGCCCTTGCCTGTCAGCGCCCAGCGGATCACCGATAGCGCGACCTTGTCGAGTCGCAGCTCTTTCAAGAAGCTCGCTGGCTTGCTCATTGCGAAATGCACGGGGACGCGCGGATGCTCCTGGAGGTTGCGGCCGACCATCGGCCGGTCCACGACAGGCTCAATGCCATGTTCGCGCAGATGATCGCCGGGGCCGATGCCCGACAGCATCAACAATTGCGGCGAATTGTAGCTGCCGCCGGATAGGATCACTTCTTTCTCGGCGCGATAATGTTCGGTCTTGCCGTCCCGACGCACCTCGATGCCGGTTGCGCGGCCGTCCTCGATAACGACGCGCCGGGTCAGCGCGCCGGTGATAACGGTGAGGTTCGGGCGCGAAAGCGCGGGGGCGAGATAGGCGCGCGACGTGCTGGCACGGCGGCCCTTCTCGTCGACGGTTAGCTCGCCGCGGGCGAAGCCTTCCTCGACCTCTCCGTGGATATCCGCGGTCGTGCCGAAGCCCGCGGCATCGGCCGTCTGCATCAGTGGTTCGTGCAGCAGGCGCGAGGTATCGACGGGCACCACGGGCAAGGGGCCGCTATCGCCATGATAAGGCCCGGCACCGCGCCAGCTCCGCTCCATCTTCTTGAAATAGGGGAGGACGTCGGCATGGCCCCAGCCTTGGCAGCCGATCTGCCGCCAGGTGTCGAAATCGAGGCTATGCCCGCGCATGAAAAACAGGCCGTTGATCGATGAAGAACCGCCGAGCACGCGGCCGCGCGGTACCGCGATCTTGCGGTTGTTCAAGGTCGGTTCGGGCTCGGTCTCATAGTGCCAGAGGAAATGCGGCGTCTTGTAGGCGCGCATGAAACCCAACGGCATGCGCAGCAACCAGTGATTGTCCTTCCCGCCCGCTTCGATCAGCAGCACGCGGTTTTCCGGGTCCGCGCTCAGCCGGTTGGCGAGCACACACCCGGCCGAACCGGCACCGACGATGATATAGTCGTGGCTCATGCCTCCCCGTTCTCGGCTATCGCCCGACGGGCGCGATGCCCGTTGCCAACGCGCCTACGCCGCCTGCAATTTGAAATTGTAGCGGCCCGTTTTGAACGCTTCTTCGGGCACCCAGGTTCCGTGGAAGGTCGCGCGGACGCGGACCGGCAGCTTCAGCAACGCGACCGGCCCCGCTTCGAGGTCCTGCGCATCGAGGATCGCGAGATCGCTGCGCACCTGGGATACGCGGCACACCGGTACGAGCAGCCAGCCATCGCCTTCGGGCGAATCCGGCGAGCGCGGTACGAATTGCGCTTCCTGCACGGTATCACCGGGGCCGGGCTTCCAGATCTGGAGGTCGCCAGTTTCAAGATTGACATGGCCCGTGCCGCTCGATCCGTCCTGCGCGCGCACGATGCAATAGCCGCTCTTGTAGGGGCGGCCCTGATAGCGATCGTCTGTGCGCGGCATTTCGCACGGTATGTTGAGCAATCGCTCGATCTCATAGCCATCGTCATTACGCTCGAGATCGAAGGTCAGGCGCGTCAGAAACGGCGGCACTTCGGTCGTGACTTCCCCGCTCGGCGTCGGGAAGAAATCGAAGCAATTACCGTCATAATAGCACAGGTCCAGCATTACCTTGGAGCCATCGCGGACCGCGTTCATCATATGGCCGGCGGTCGCGTTGGGGCCCTTGAACCAGCGGATATCTTCGGCATTGCCGTAGCGCGGGACGAGCGCGACATGGGTCGGCTTGTCGGGGTGATATTCGTAATAGGCGCCGCCCTCTTTCACATGATCGAGATCGGTCATCATCGGGAAGAAAGGGAAGATCACCCATTCGTCGGCGATCGCGAAATCGTGAACCATGCCGGGATAGGGCATTTCGAACCAGATTTCGTTGACCAGCTTGCCGTCCGGGCCGAAGACATAAAAGGCGATGTCCTTCGTCGCATCGCCCTTGGCCTGGTAGGAAAAGCCGAGCAGTTCGTCCTTCACCGGATCGACCTTCGGATGCGCGGTAAAGCTAACCGATCCGATCTGGCCGCCCATATCGGACTTGCCGATCGTCGCCAGTGTTTCGGGGTCGATCTCATAGGGGAGATCGTCTTCCTTCAGCGCATAGAGACGGCCGGCATGGAACATCGCAGTTGTATTGCCGGTGCCCATGGGGACGCTGTTATCGACGCTCGGATCATTGGTGTAGCGGTTGCGGTAGCGGCCGAAGAGGCTGCGTTTCGCCTCTTTTTGCATCTCGTAGCGCGTCGTTTTTACCCAGCGGTTCACATAGTCGACCTGTTGGTCCTTGAAGCGGAACATGTGCATCATGCCTTCGCCGTCGATGAAGATATCGTCAGTCCGGCCCGATGGATATTGGCGGTCGGCGCCGACCTTGTAGAGCGCGCCTTCCAGATCAGCCGGAATCTCCCCCTCAATCAGTTCGAGGCCCCGGATCGTGCATTCGGTGCGCATCGGTTCGCCCCAGCCCTCGTAAAGCTCGACTTCGGGAAATTTGACCGGTTCAACCATGGGTCTTCTCCTTGGACTTTTTGGAGGGGCTTGAAGCTTGCCGCTCAGCTGTACGCCTCGACAAAGGTACGAATTTCGGGCCCCAGCGTATCGGCGGACGAACCGACAGCGAGCGCGGGGGACAAATGGTTATGGCCTTCGAAATAGAGCATGCGCGGGTATGCGCTGCGGGTCTTGCCATAGCGGCCGACGAAATCGGCGGCCTGTTTTTGAAAATCCTCGATATCGAATTCGGACACCGAGGCGAGGAAAGGGATATCGGCGGCGATCAGGCCGTCGGCCGGCGAGCAGGCCGCATAGGCCGACCGGTCCTCGCCATAATAGGCGAGATGGAACTGGTTCGCGTGCGCCGCTTCGACATCGTAGATGCACGAGATCATCAGCGCGCCGGCAATGCCTGCGCCGTCCGGCCCGTGGAAGCGGTCAAGCGCGGCATAGCTGGCGACATGCACCGCGCCCGCCGACTGCCCCATCAGGAAGATACTGTCGGGATTGCCGCCATGATCGGCGATGCTCGCGCGCAACCACCCCACGAGCGTCGCCAGATCCTCGGGCCCTGCTGGCCAGGGATTGGCGGGCGCGAGGCGATAAGTGATCGTCGCGCCGACCCAACCATTTGCCGCCGCAAACGCGCCGATATTGTCGTAAAAGGGCGTGCCCTCGCTACGCTTGTCGCCCATCACGAAGCCGCCGCCATGGACGAAGACGAGAACCGGCGCGTTCGCCGTGCCGTCTTTCGCGAAGATGTCGACCTTGTGCCGCTCGTCCGGCCCATAGACGAGATCGCGGACGATCTTGGTCGCCGGGTCGGGCTCGCCATGGAGCGCAGCGATCAGCCCCTGCGTACCCTTCATCATGTCGGGCGAGAGATCGGGGCCGAGTGCCTCGATCTGGTCGCGGATTGCTTTAGGCAGCATCGTTCGCCTCCATCATCAGGACCGGCTTGATAACCTTGCCGGCCTCGATGTCCTCGAAGGCGCGTGCGATGTCGTGAAAGGGATAGAAGGTCAAAAGCCGGTCGAACGGGAAGCGGCCTTGCCGCCAATAGTCGATCAGCTTGGGCAGGAAGAGGCTTGGCGACGCATCGCCGCCCAATATACCGCGCAACATGCGGCCGCCCGCGAGCATCGGAAACATACCGGGCGCCCATTGGCCGAGCGGCGCGGCGACGAAGGCAGCGGTGCCGTTCATCGCCAGACAGTCCAGCGCGGTGGTGTGGACCGCAGGCACATTCGTCGTGTTGAGCGTATAATCGAGGCCGCGCCCGGCGATCGCGCGGAGCTTTCCGGCGATATCGTCTTCGCTCGCGAGGATCGTGTCGGTCGCGCCAAGTTCCCGCGCCAGTTCCAGCCGGTCTTCGTTGAGATCGACCGCGACGATACGCCGTGCGCCGACAAGGTTCGCCGCCATCACCGCGCTTAAGCCCACGCCGCCCACGCCGAAAATCGCGATGGTGTCGCCATAGCCCACTTTCAGCGCCTCGATTACCGATCCCGCACCGGTAATCACTCCGCAGCCGAGTGGGCCGAGCTTTTCGAGCGGGAGGTCCTTGTCGACCTTCACCGCCGTGCGATCGGGGGCGATCGCATGGCTTGCAAAGCTCGATTGGCCGAAGAAATGCGAATGGATGGTCTCGTCGCCGGCGCAAAGCGCGGTGCTGCCGTCCATGCGTTGGCCGCCGAAGCAGCGCGGCATCGCCTGGTCGCAATAGGTTGGCCGGTTGTTCGCGCAGCTGGGGCATGCGCCGCATGATGCGCCGCTGAGGATGACATGATCGCCGGCCGCAAACCCGGTCACGCCCTCGCCGATTTCCTCGACCACGCCCGCGCCTTCATGTCCGAGCACAATGGGCTGCGGCGAATGGCGACCCGGATGTTCGTGGACATCGGTATGGCAGATGCCGGTCGCGACGATACGCACGCGCATCTCGCCGGCGTGGGGCGCTTCGAGTTCGAGCTCCTCGAACGCTGGCGCCGGCGTACCCGGCCGGCTGACGGCGGCTGCTATTTTCACGCGGTCGTTTCCTTGGTCGCCGGTGCGCCGGTCTTGCTCTTCATGGTCAGTTCACCCTGCCAGGGCACTTCGCTCATGTCGGTCCAGGCGTTGACGTGGAGCTGCTCGAAAAGCCACTTGCCGTCTTCCTTGACGATCACGTCCTGCCGCGTGCCGATTCCGAAGACGAAATTGTTGCGGTATTCGACGTTGAACTGGAGGATCTGGAAGAAGCATTTGCAATCGATCTTGCCATCGTCGCGCGGCGTCATCAGGTGCGTGTTCATGATGTGCTGGCGGCCGTACCACCAGCTTTGCCGGTCGTACCAAAGCGATTCCAGATTCTTCCGGATCGCCTCATGGCCCGATACCCGGCCCTGCCAGAGGTGATCGAAAAAGGCGTCCTTCGAGAAGGCGGACAGCGCCATTTCGGTGTCGGCGAGGTCGATCCCCCAAGCGTAGCGCGCATAGAGATCCTGGATTTCCCAGCGGTCGTCGGGCGTGATCTGCCAATCGGCCATGTCTATTTCTCCCCTCCCGGCTTTCCGAGATGATGATCGTTCTGGATATCGGCAACCTCGCCACGCTGGACCAGTATCGCCTTGCGGCGAACATAGCGCAGGATCGCCTCGGGCCCGGTCCGCGAACCGCCGCCAACGCCTGAGGCGCCGAAGGCGGTGCTGCCGACTGTGCGGTTCTTGGCGAAGGTGAGGAAGGTATCCTGCACGAAGAGGGCGCCGGCATTGATCTGGCTTGCAATTTCGAGCGCCTCTTCCTCGCTGCCCGCGATCACCGAGGCGGTGAGCCCGAAGATCGTGTCGTTGGCGAGCGCGATGGCCTCCTCGGTGGTCTTGTACTTCATGACGGGCAGGCATGGCCCAAAAGTCTCGTCCTTCATGATCGCCATGTCGTGATCGACGCCGGTGAGCACGGTCGGCCGCATATAAAGCCCGCCGTCTATCTCCTCGACCTCGCCGCCGGTGAGGACGGTCGCGCCCTTCTCCTTTGCCTCGGCGATGTGCCCGGCCACGATCTCGGCCTGCGGCCCGAAGGTGAAGGGATGGGAATGGCCGGCGCGGGGATCGACGCTGTTGAGGCGGACCTTCTTTGCCTTCTCGACGAGCATCTCGACAAAGGCGTCGTGGATGCTCTCATGGACGTAGATGCGCTCAATCGAAAAGCAGACCATGCCATTGGCATGGATCGCGCCGCGCAGCACTGCGGTGGTCGCGCGCTCGAGATCGGCCGTCTCGGTGACGATAACCGGATCCTTGCCGCCGAGTTCCAGATAGCAGGGGATGAGCCGCTGCGCACATTGCACCGCGATCTTGCGCCCCGTCGGCACGCTGCCGGTGAAGCAGACCAGATCGGCCGTGTCGATCATCGCCTGGCCGGTCGAGCCGTCGCCCTGCGCATAGTCGAACACGCCTGCCAGTTCTGGCACCGCGGCCACCGTCTCGAAAAGCGGCTCCACCCAGCGCGGCGTCACTTCCGAAGGCTTGATAAGCACTGCGCAGCCGGCGAACAGCGCGGGGATCGCATCGAGCAGCACCAGCATTGCCGGCGCGTTCCACGGACCGATCACACTGACCAGCGGATAGGGCACGAACTGGGTGCGCACCTCGACGTCCGGCATCGCCTTGGATGGGCCGTTATAGGCGGCTGCGTCGAGGCCTGCCTGCGCGTCCTCGATCCAGCCGCCGATAGTCCCCATGGTAATGAAGCCCTGGAGATAGGAGGTGTGACAGCCGCCGGTATCCACGGCATCGGCTTCAGCGATATCGCCCGCGCGCTTTTTTACTTCGCCGAGCCAGCGCGCCATCACGCCGATCCGCGCTGCGAGCGGCATCGCCGCCCAAGCTTTCTGGTTTTCGCGCAGACGGGCGGCTTTGGCGGTGACCTCCGCGGCGGTCGCGACCGCCATTTCGAAATCGACCGCGCCGGTGCGCGGGTTGCGCACGGAAAGCGTCCGGAGGTCCATGTCGGCCATTTTGTCCTCTCTGTGATCAGCATTTCAAATACGCTGATTCTTCAATAGTCAGACATCGTTGTATATTGCCCGCGTTCCCTGTCAAGCGCCGCACGAGACGGGCCTTTCAACCAGCGAAATCCTTGGCTTTATCCTTCGTCGAAACCCAGTTCGCCGGGGAACCGCAGGTGCACACTATGCACGAGCACAATCTCTCTCAGCACCGTGACAAGTCGGGAGACCCGCGCTGGACTGAACGGAACCAGCGTAAGCGCCTCAGAGTGATCGATAAGAGGCTGAGCCAGTGCCAGCGTTTCGCGTCCCGCATCGGTTGCCGAATAGAGTCGCTTGCGCCGATCCTGTCGCGAAAGCCTGCCGGCGATCAACCGCCGCGCCAAGAGGTTGCGCAGGATTACCCCGCAAGTCGAGGGATCGAGACCGAAGATTCGGGCGAATTCGACCTGACTCGTGCCGGGCCGTAGAGTCAGGATAAAAAGTGCCGAAAACTGGCGCGGCGTGAGTTTCAGCTCGACCGTGTTGGCAATGAACAGCGCCTGCGCCATTTGCAACGCTCGCCGGCCCAGAAAACTTGGCGATTCCGCAAGCGGATTTCCGGGCTCGGCGTTCCAAGCTGGAGCGGGTCCGTCTCCGCTCGTCGCCAGCGGCCAGAGCAGCGTATGGAGTTCCTTCTCCTCGCGCGTTTCGAGCGGCGAGAGAAGTCCATCCTGCAGTGCGTTGAAGGACGCGCGAACCTGTCTGATTCGGCGGGTGCCGGCTACTGTAAGCCGCGGCCGAACCCTCCGCCTGTCAACCGGATCCGGGTGGCGTTCGGCGAGGCCGGCGCTTTGGAGATTGTCGAGAATGAGCGCCATGGTCGATGTGTCGATACCCGCCGCGCGCGCCAGCGATATCTGGTCGCAATCGTCGAGCCAGTCGAGCAGCAACAGAATTTCCGCCTGGGCCAACGTTTCGCCCGAAGAGAGTTCGGCATAAAAGGCGGTGCAAATCTGGTCGAACCGGCCGAGCAGGAAGGCTGGTTTGGTGAGGAACACCTGCATGATCTCGCGATCGGTCGGTACACCGGCCGTTTTCGGCGAGACCGGCGACGCGCCGGTTCGGGATGGGGCTATGGCCGCGACCTCAGCCATGGATCGCCGCGCTCGTCCATACGGTCCGGGCAGGCTGCGCCCTTGGCGATGGATCAATTTCGACGATGTCGGCCCTCGTCATCGGCATGTATTTTCCTCTTCCCCATCGCTCGACCATAAGGTTTTGCCCCCCCAGTGCCAGTGTTTTCGGGCTGCCATTTGTCCCATCGGCTGGAAAACACGCGGAACTTTGCCTATTAGTTGATAGATCAACTATAGTAGGATAGGCCGATTAATGTCGTTGCGGTGCTGTATGCCCAAGGCAACGAGGGGATAAGAGAGAGGGGCTGCCCGTGAACGCTGCGGATTATGAAGACTATATCGCCTGCTTCAATGCCAATGATTTCGACGGCTTTGGCAAATATTATCACGACGATGTCGTGTTCAACCTAGGCGACAAAAAGCAGATCATCGGACGCGAGAAGATTCTCGATTTCTATCGCGACGTGAAATCGAAGGTTCGCGAGACGCTCGACGTGGTCAGCGCCGTCGGCAACGAGGTTCTGCTCGCGGTCCATGTCCGCACCGAATTTTTCGGTCTCGAAGACTGGCCCGATTTCATCGCCGGCCCGCTGATGAAGGGCGAAGCGATCAATATCGAGAGCTTGGGCTATTATTATCTGAAAGACGGCAAGATCGCGCAGATTCTGGGCGCCCGATACAAGACGTTGCCCACCGTTTCCGCGCAGGCCTGATGCCGCACGCCGCCCACCGAGGAGAGAGTTCATGACCCCAGCCGATCAGGCCGAGCATCCGTTCGCGCCGAAATTCGAATTTGCCTTCACCGTCAGCATCGATCTGACCCCGGCCGTCTGGTTGAAGCCGACCAGCATGGGCGCGACGCGCGCCGGTGTGTGGGCGGCGGAGGGGACGTTCGAGGGGCCGCGCATCAAGGGGCGGGTGATCCCGATGAGCGGCGGCGACTTCCCGCTCGTCCGCCCGAACGGGGTGATCGATTTTGACGCGCGCTATTTCCTTGAAACCGATGACGGCACGCCGATCTACCTCCAGAGCCGCGGCTATCGTTGGGCCGAGGGCGAGGCGATGGAGAAGATGGCGCGCAACGAACCGGTCGAACCGCACGAATATTATATGCGCGTTTCGCCCAAATTCGACGTGCCCGAAGGCCCGCATGATTGGCTCGGTAAGCATATCTTCGTTGGCGTTGCAGAAAAGATACCGAAAGCGAACCGTATCCACTATTTCACGGTGCTATAGGCGCGGATCGGAGGGGAGACAGGCAATGAGCGAAACTGGCCAGGTTCCGGCAAGCCTCGAATATGTGTTCGAGATGCGGGTTTTTTTCCGCCCCGAACGTTGCATCTTCGGGCCGCTGCCCGGTGGCGGCAGCCAGGGCTATACTCCCTGTTCGAGCGGTGAGATTTACGGGCCGAGGCTCACGGGCAAAGTCGTGCCGGATAGCGGGGCCGACTTCGCCGATGTGCGCGGCGATGGGGTGGTTGTGGTCAACTCGCACTATATGCTTGAGGCCGACGACGGCACCAAGATCTACATCAACAATCGCGGTTATCTGGTCCCTTCGAAAGAAGGCGAGGGCGAAGTCGTTAACGGCGTGCGTCAGCCCGCCTATTTCAAGTTCACGCCGACCTTCATCGTGCCTGCGGGCCCGCATGACTGGATGAGCAAGACGCTGATTGTCGGCGCGGGCGAACGGCGTGCCGATCCCGATCATTCGATCTTCACCTATTACGCGGTGCGCTAGTCCCCTTTCGGAGGGATCACGGGCACCAGCAGGTGGCTGTCATGATCGCCGCCCGTATGAATGACATGGGTACCCGCATTGCGCAGATCTTCGTGCCGGGCAAAGGGCAGGTTGGGCAGCGCATCGCGATAGATATCCATACCTTTGACAACGACCCGCAAGCTTTCCCCTGCATGGAAGAGCGTCGAAGACGGCCATAGCTCGATCTCGACCGGCACGATCTCGCCGGGCTTGAGGCGTTCTTCCGTGCGATGATCATGGACCGGCTGCCAGGGCGTCGAGCGCGTCTCGTCGAGCGAGCGGTGGCTGGCGCGCAGCCAGCCAAGCGCCGCTGGACCGTTTTCGTAAAAGGCATAGAAGGTGAAGCCGACTTCTTTGCCTGCGGCATTGAGCTTCTGGATCGCCACGAACAGATCCATATCGTCTGCGCCTTCGGCTTCGACCCAAAGCTTGAGCTTCATATAGCCAGTAAGTTCGGTATCCTTCTCGAAGGCATGGTCGAACACCGCCTCGCCCATGACATCGAGCGGGTCGTAACGGGCAGGCGATGCGCCTGCCGGCTGCTCATCGCCGAGCGATTGCGTGGCCGCGTCGAGATAGAGCGGGCGATAGTCGGTGCGCGCGAGCGGCCATTCGGCTTCTGCGCGTGTTTCGAAAGCCCGTGCACTTTCCCGCACCTCGATCAGGACCGGCGGCCAGCCCCCGATTCCGGTGTCCTGTCCTTTGAGGAAATGATCGAAAAAGGCGCGCTGCTTCACGCGGCTTTCGGGCATGTAATAATGCGCCCATTTCTTCTGGCCGTGGATCTCGAGCCATTTCTCGGTCGATGCCATCTGCCGCCACGCCTCGATCGTGCCGCGCGTATGCAGGCCCTGATCGGACCAACTGGCGACGACATAGGAGGGAATGTCGATCGCCGGGAGGTCGACTTCCTTGCTCTCCCAAAAGGCGTCGTAGAGCGGATGCGCCTGGACATTGGCGTTGGTGTTCTCGGTGCGATTCAGCGAGAAGCGCAGATTGTCCGATCCGCGCGGTACGAACCCGGTTTCACGGATGCCGCCATGATAGGCGAATTCGCGATACCAGTCGGAAAAGCCCTCCCAGGGATTGAGCGCTGCGAGGTGCGGCGGCTTCAGCGCGGCGACGAGATATTGGATCGCCGCCAGATAGGAGACGCCGGTCATCCCGATCTTGCCATTGGTCCAAGGGAGCTGCGCCAGCCATTCGATACAGTCGTAGCAATCCTCACCTTCGCCGATGCCGTTGTGGCGAAGATCGCCATCGGACAGCCAGGCTCCGCGCGGATCGGCGAAGACCACCGCATAACCAGCCGGGCACCAGAAAGCCGGGTCGGGCGCTTCGAAAGCCGTAAAGCGCGACATCCAGCCGGCCTGGACTCCCGAAGGCGGCCAGAGCGCGTCGGACAGGCCATGCTTGCCATAGGGGCTCCAGCCCAGCAGGATCGGAAGGTCGGCGTCGGGCGCATCGGCCGGCCGATAGATATCGACGAGGATAGTGATCCCGTCGCGCATCGGCACTTCGACATTGCGCTCGATCAGCAGGCCTTCTTCTTCGCGCTTGGCGTAGTCGCGCGGGGGCAAGGGCGGCTTGTTCGGCGCCGTCGAAGGATCGACGCCGTCGCGCATGACAAGTTCGAAGCCCTGATTTCCGTCGGCCATTCTATCCTCTCATTGCTGCCGGTTCCTGCGGCGGCACAAGGCTTGCGCGCGCCCCGGATTCCTGTTTCTGCTCCTGTGATAGCAGCGGGTTGAGGCGGCGCAAGGATGTTGATAAATCAAATGAAGATGTCGGTGCCGTGGGGCGATGGCCGATCCGCAGGAGCCGATACCCGATGACCCAAAGCTATGATTATGTGATCGTCGGGGCGGGTTCTGCCGGATGTGTGATAGCCAACCGGCTGACCGAGGATCCGGACGTTTCAGTGCTGTTGCTGGAGGCGGGCGGCCGTGACCGGCAGTTCTTCTATCGCCTCGCGCTCGGCTTCCATAGCTGGCGCTATCCCGAAACCAACTGGCAATACGAAACCGAACCCGAACCGCATCTGGGGGACCGGCGAATTCCGTTACCGCGTGGCAAGGTCCTTGGCGGCTCCTCGACGATCAACGGAATGCTCTATTCGCGCGGCCATCCGCTCGACTACGACCGGTGGGCGCAAATGGGCTGCAAAGGCTGGGGCTACGCCAATGTGCTGCCCTATTTCAAGCGTTCGGAAACCAATTGGCGCGGCGAGGGCCCCTATCATGGCGGATCAGGTCCGCTTCAGGTCAGCCGGATCGATACGCGCAAACTCGTCCACGAACCGGTGATGGAAGCCGCCCGCCGGCTCGGCTATCCGATTACCGACGATCATCATGGCGCGCTGCATGAAGGTTTTGGCGGCGGTGACACGACGACCGACAGCCGGGGACGGCGCTCGAGCGCATCGCGCGCCTATCTCGATCCGGTTCGCTCGCGGCCCAATCTCACCATCGAAACCGGCGCCTATGCGACGCGTATTCAAATGGAGAACAGCCGGGCGACGGGGCTCGACTATGTTCAGGGTAGCGCGAGCAAAACCGTTCGTGCCGAGCGCGAGCTGATTCTCGCTGGTGGCGTTTACAATTCCCCGCAGCTGTTGATGCTGTCGGGTATCGGACCGGCCGATCATCTGCGCTCGATCGGTATCGAACCGATCCGCGACTTGCCGGGGGTCGGCCGCAATCTTTCCGAACATGCCGGCTATTGGACCGAACATGCGACGCGCGAGCCGATCACCTTGTTGCGCGAGCTGCGCGCCGACAAGCTGGCGATTTCGCTCGCGCGATGGGCGATGTTCGGCACCGGCGTCCTCGCGTCCCAGAGCAACAGTTGCCACGCGGAGGTCCGGTCCCGGCCTGAGCTCGCACAACCGGACTTGCAGATCTATTTCAATCCGACGCGCGGCGATGCGAAGCCCTGGTTCCCCGGCATCGGCGAACGGCAGGAGCATCGGCTGAGTGTGGTCGCCTGTCTCGTCCAGCCCGATAGCCGGGGACGGATGGAGCTTAGGTCCGCCGATCCCAGGGACAAGCCGCGGATCAGCCTGAACCTGATGGCCGAACGAAGCGATGTCGACGCGCTCGTCCGCAGTGTCGAAATGGTCCGCGAAGTCTATGCAACCGATCCGCTGGCGAGCCTGATATCGCACGAAGTGGTTCCCGGCCCGGAGGTGCGGAGCAAGGCGGCGATCGAGCAATGGTTGCGCGATACGCTGATCGTCACCCACCACGCGGTTGGCACCTGCGCGATGGGGATCGGCTCGCAATCGGTCGTCGACCCGGAACTGCGCGTTCACGGTATCGACGGGCTGCGCGTTTGCGATGCTTCGATCATGCCGACGGTGCCTGGCGGCAATACCAACGCGCCTTCGATCATGGTCGGCGAGAAGGCGGCGGATCTGATCCGCGGCACTTCCCTGCCGCGCGTGGAAATTGCTTCCGCGGCCTGACCGCCGATCCGCCCAAAAAAAAGGGCCGGAGAAAATCTCCGGCCCCAGTTATACCCGTCGGCTAGAAGAATTTGCCGAGGGAGGAGTCTCGTTAGTAGCGGAGCCGCATGCCGACACGGTAGGTCCGGCCGACCACGTCGTAGAGAACGTTATTGGTCGGGCCGAAGCTCGACGGAGCAACCGGCGGATTCTTGTCGAACAGATTGTTAACAACGCCGTAAATCTCGAAGTTGCGGTCGCCATCGCTCCAGATATCGTAGGACGCGTTGAGGTTGACGTATGTGAAGGCGCCGATTCTGTTATCGTTGATGCTGTTCGGCAAGGCCGGATCATAGCCGTCCTCGTCCGGCCCGATCAGCGTATTATTGTAGCGACCGCCCGAGATATGACGAACCTGGATCTGCGCGGCGAACGGATCGACATCATAGGCCAGATAGGCGTTGACGATGTACCGCGGAACGCCCGAAGGCTGCGACACCGGCGACCCGTTCTGACCCGCGCGGTCGACCGATGTCCCGCTTGAATCGACGGTGATCAGATCATCGACGATCGTGCTGAGGACGCGCAGCGACACGCTGCCCGTGCTGACCGGGATGCTGTAGGCCGCCTCGAGGTCGAAACCGCGAGTGATCAGCGTATTCAGGTTCAGGTTGAAATTGCGAACCTGCGTCAGTTCGCCCGTCGTCGCGTTGCGGCTGATCAGCGAGCAGATCTCGGCCGCACCAGCGGCGCACCGGTCGACGATCACCTGTCCACCCAACGTCGCAACAGCGCCGTCGAGCGTGATGTCGAAATAGTCGGCCGAGAAGCGCAGGTTGCCGAAACCGACATCGGGCTGCAGGACGATACCCGCCGTCCAGGTGTCGGCCGTCTCCGGCTGGAGCTGCGTGTTACCGGCCAGAAGGACGGGGATCAGGAACTGCGTGCCGCCGAAATTCGGATCGTTGATCGACTGGAACGAGCTTTGCGCTGGAGAGAACAGCTCAAACACGTTGGGCGCCCGGATATCGCGTGAGCGTGTGGCACGCAGGCGGAGCCAGTCGAGCGGCGACCAGTCGGCGCCGATCTTCCAAGTCGTGACCGTGCCCGACGTGCTGTAGTCGGTGAAGCGGACCGCGCCGTTGAGCTCGGCATTGTCGGACAGCGGCAACACGGCTTCGACAAAGCCCTCGAAAACGTCGAGTTCGCCGTCGATCGGCGCGCCCGGAGAAGTGTAGAAATCGAGCGCAGTCGAGATCGGGTCGGCGGTGCCGCTGGCCTCGTCCTGGCGGAATTCCACACCCGTCGCGATGGCAAGCGGGCCGGCCCACAGGTCGAAAAGATCGCCTTGCATTATGACCGATGCGACATGCTGCGCAAGACGCGTCGTCTGTTCGGACGTGCCTGTGACATAGGCGATCGCGGCCGCCGACGGGCTGCCGTTGCCGAACGGGTTTAGCGGCTGGCAACCGACCGCCGCCGGATTGCCGAGCAGCACTGCACGACAGACCGGATCGCCCGTCCCCGGATCGATCACCGCGTCGAGGGCGAATGCCCGGGCCGAGTTGATCGTCGTGTTCTCGCCAGTCTGGTGATAGTTGGTCTGGCCGTACTGATAATAGCCGTTCACGCTCCAGTTGTCGTCGATATTAGCTTCGAAACCGGCAACGACACGGAAGGTCTCGCGCTCGACATGGCCGCGCGCCGGGCCGATATCATCCCACATCTTACCCATCGGGAAGGCGCCGAGGCCGAAAAAGTCCATCTGCGCGGCGACGCTCGCCGGCAGGAAGGCATTGTCGCGTGTGATCAGAATGTTCGCGATATCGCGACGCTGGGCACCGGTCGTCCGGGCCTCGACATGGCTGTACGATCCCTCGATGAAACCCGTGAAGACGTCGGAAAATTCGTATTCGGCGTGGCCGAAGGCGTTGATCCGTTCACTCGGGCTTGCCAGCGGGAAAAACTCGTAGAACGCAAGCTGCTGATCGCGGTTCGCGCCGCCGCCCGACTGGAAGATGCCCGCACCGTAATATTGGCCGTAATCGTGTTGGAAGGTCGTTCCGTCGAGGTTGAACTCTGTGCCGCGCAGGGGGCCGCCGATAATGATGCCATTGAACGTACCGAGCGCCACCGAGATGTTCGGCAGGATAAGTGTCTTGGCAAGGCCGTCGACATTGGCCGGGTTGCTGACCGTGTTGTAAGTCTGGGAGCACCAGTCGCGCGAATAGCAATCGCCTGTGCCCGCATCATCGACATAGTCGATGCCAAAGACGATATGGCCGCGGCCGCTGGCGAAGCTCGTGCCGCCCGCGAGCGATACTGAATATTCGTCGTCGTCGCCCGCGTCGGCGAAGCCGTACTGGACGTTGGCGCGAATGCCTTCGAGATCGGTATCGAGGATCAGGTTGACCACGCCGGCCACCGCGTCCGAGCCATAGGCCGCCGATGCGCCGCCCGTGACAACTTCCGCACGGCGGATCAGCGAAGTCGGGATCATGTTGAGGTCGACGGTGCCGGCCGGGGCGAAGGAGCTGCCGGTGACGGTGGCCGGAACCACGCGGCGGCCGTCGATCAACACCAGAGTACGGTTTGCGCCGAGACCGCGAAGATCGGCTGTGCTCGCACCGATATTGTTGAAGAAGATCGCCGAGGTTGAGGACGTCGACTGCGGACGAAAGGCCGGGATGTCGTTCAGGACTTCGCCGATGTTCGTCGAACCCTGACGGGCAATCTGTTCCTCACCGACGAACGTAACCGGCGTCGGCGTGTCGAAGCCCGTGCGCGCAATGCGCGAACCGGTGACGACGATCGCCTGTTCGTTCGTGTTCTGGCCGGCAGTTGCCTCGACGACTTCATCGTCGTCCACGTCCTGCGCCAGCGCGGGCGTCGCGCTCCAGAAAAGTGCTACACCCAGCGCCGTCAGGCTACCGCCGCCATTGATGAGAAACCCGTTTCCACGGGAATTATTTTTCGCTTTCATGTGCATCTCTCCATCCCCAAAATCTGATCACGGCCCCGAACATATATTCTGTTCTTGGCGTTCGCTGCGCTTGCCCGGTGCTCCATCGGTGCCGCCTTGCCTTGGCGACGATGATGATCCTGTCTCCGGCCTGCTGCATCCGTGGCAGGGTGCGCTGCGAACTCGTACGAGGTCGTTCTTTATTGGCTGATCGTCTCTTTCTTGGCAATGTTGATTTGTCAAGAAAATGACGGACGTGGATTTTGGGTCACAGCGGCGCGACGGAACCCGAGCGGCCTGCCGTAACGCCAGATCCGCTAATTAAAACTTTGATATGAAATAATTATTGCTGCTCGACGAATGTGTCGATCTTGCCCGCGATCCGGAACAGCTTGTCATCAAGCTCGCGCAGTTCCTCACGGCTCAGGTCGGCCGTTATCTGTTGGAAGAACTGTTGGCGCTCGGCGAAAAGCCGGTCGAAAATCTTCTTTCCGGCGTTCGTCAGGCTCAAAAGCTGGCTGAGACGGTTGGCGGGATTGGGGCGCTTTCGAATATAGTTGCGCTTCACCAACGCATTGACCGCGCGGCTCACTTCGGCGCGGTCAACCTGAGCCGCCGCGGAAAGTTCGCTGGCGCTGGTTTCGCCAAGCCGGCCCAGATGCGCCATGACGCGCCATTCGGCGAGGCTTATATCGGCAGAGTCGCGAACCTGCTGCGCGCCGATCCGGTCGAGCGCCTTGGCCACCATGAGTATCCGGTAGAGAATGTGTTTCGGCCCGAAAATCTGCCAGGCATCGGTGATCGAACCAGCGTCTTTCGCTGTCGCTTTCCTGTTCGTCGCCAAAATGACCCTTTCCCGAAGCTGCGGTCGCCAAATCACCTAGCCGCGATTGCGCCGCTTAAGCAATATGGATGCAGGATATGCACCCGGCCAAGGGTGCTGGGTGTTTGGGCGAAAGTTAGGCTGCGGCTTCTTGTGCTTCGGTAATCGCGATGTCGTTCTTGATCGTGCGGGAGGCAAGCAGGAAGCATAGCGACGACAGGACCATGAAGACCGCAACGAGTGCGCTTCCGCCGCGTGCGCCCGCCGAGGAGGCGATAAGGCATTCACTGCGCAGCGCTTCGGCGATTTCCTGCCCCGTGGTGCACAGCGCTGCATAGTCGCCGCCCGCAAAGCCGGACACGGTGACGATATCGCTGATCCAGCCAAACAGGATCGGCCCCAGCCCGTGGCCGACAAGCGTGCCGACGAAATAAAAGAAGAAGGTGGTCGTCGCGCGCATCTGCGACGTGGCGAGATTCTGCACGAAGGAAAGCGTCGGCATCGAATAGCAGATCGAACACATGCTCGCTGCGGTGATCAGAGCCATCGAACTTATCGCGGTGGAGGCCTGGAACGCCGAGAAATAAAGCGGCGCGGAAAGCAGCGTGCCGATTGCCGGGGCAAAGACGTACCAGCGAGTGTCCTGACGGGCGAGCCAGTTCGATCCGAAGCCGCTGATCGACATGCCGAAAGTGACGGCGACGACGCTCGATATGCCGAACATCACCGCAGCATCCGATACGCTCGTACCATATTCGCGTACGAGATAGGGATGGGTGAAGGCACCCATCGAGCCGATACCCATGGTTGCGAACGCGACTCCGGCGATCGCGAAAAGGAACGAGCGTTTCGCCGCCAGAAAACGCAGCACCTCGATAAAGGGTGGCGGCTTGCCGGTAGCGACCACCGCGTCTTGCGCCCCGCGACGCGGCTCGCGCAGCACGAGCGCCGCGATCAGCGTGAGGAGAAGGCCCGGCGCGGCAACGACGATGAACGCGGCACGCCAGTTGAGATGCTCGGCAAGCATGCCCCCGCTGATCGCTCCGATCAGCGATCCGAAGGGGATGCCGAGCATGATGATGGTGAGTATCGCGCCGCGTTTGTGTTTTTCAAAATAGTCGGCGACTATCGACACTATTGTCGGCTGCACGCCGGCTTCGCCGATACCGACTCCCGAACGAAAGGCGAGAAGCTGCACATAGTTGCCGGCCGTTGCGCACAGCGCTGCAAATAGCGAAAACAGCCCGACCGAACTGACGAGGATCGTCTTGCGGCTGTAGCGCTCGACCATCCGGGCGATGGGAAGTCCCATGGTCGAATAGAAGACCACAAAACTGAAGCCGCTCAATATGCCCAGCTGCAGATCGCTCAGCCCTAGGTCCGCCTTGATCGACTGGCCGATCGTGTGGATGACGACTCGTTCCATAAAGGCCACCGCCTCGATCAGGAACAGGACGATGATGACTAGCCGAAGATAGCCTTTCGAAAAACTCTGCGGTGCTGCGGCGCCGGGCTCGGGATCGGCGGTGTCGGGTGCGGCGTTCAAGATATCGAGCCCTCTGTCGCAGGCGGATAGTCGGTGTAGCCAGTCTCTCCATCGAGATAGACCGTTGCGCGATCCAGCGGTGTCAGCGGCAGATCGTGCTGCGCGCGGGCCGGGAGATCCGGATTGGATATGAACGGCCGCCCGAAGGAAATGGCGGTGGCCATGCCCTCCGCGATGGCGTGTTCGGCGGTGTGCAGATCATAGCCGTTATTGGCGATGATATCGCCCTTGAACGACCGACGCAGCGCCTGAGTGAGAATTCGATCATGGTCCTCGGGCTCGCCGCTCGTATTCCCTTCGACGACATGGACATATCCGATCGAAAGGTCGTTGAGCCCCTGCGCCGCGTGGCTATAGAGCGCCAGCGGATTTTCGTCCCAGATGTCGCCGACCGGGCTGGTCGGCGATATGCGTACGCCGGTTTTTTGCGGTCCGACCACCCCGGCCACGGCAGCGGCAACTTCGAACAGGAAACGGCAGCGTTTGGCAATCGTACCGCCCCAACCATCGGTTCGCTTGTTAGCACTGCTTCGTAGAAACTGGTCGATCAGATAGCCATTGGCGCCGTGCAGCTCGACGCCGTCGAAGCCCGCGTCCATCGCGGCCTGGGCGGCTGCGGCATATTGGCCGGGAATTTGCGCGATCTCGGCAGAGTCGAGCATGCGCGGCTTGACGAGTTGCTCGTGCCCATCGGGGGTCTTGACGAGCGCATCGGCGGCGATTGCCGAGGGGGCGACCGGCCAAAGGCCATCGGGAAGGAAACCCGGGTGCGCCATGCGTCCGGCATGCCAGAGCTGGGCGACGATCAGGCCGCCCTGATCATGGACCGCGCGGGTCACATTTTGCCAACCCGCGATCTGGCGGTCGTCATAAAGGCCGGGGCCCTTATAGGCGCCCGTTCCCTGGCTGCAGATCGCGGTCGCTTCCGATACGATCATGCCGGCGCCGGCCCGCTGTCGGTAATATTCGGCGTTGAGCGCGGTGGGGATCGTGTCCGGCGAGCGAGCGCGGGTAAGCGGTGCCATCACTAAGCGGTTGCGCACCGCGAACGCGCCAATCTGGCCGTTGGAAAGCAGCTGTGGGTACAGGGACCTAATCCTCGCCGTTCCGGCGGCGCATCGGGCGCAGATAGGAAATGTCCCGCTTGTCCCAATAGCTCGGGCCGGGCGGGTCGGCGCGCTCGTAGGAGCTGTGGTCCTCCGCGGCGATCCGCATTTCGGGCACGAACTCGCGCAGCGCGATCCGCCACTCTCCATCCCGCCGCTCGCACTTGTCGATATAGCGGCCGCTGCCCAGATATTGCAGTTTTTCGGGCGATCTCAGCATATAGATGACATAGGATTCGACATGCGCGGTATCGCCATCGACATCGACATTGCGTGTCGTAAGATGATGCTGGTGGATCTCGTACTTGCTGTCGTGGAGGCGGTTCCCCCAGTCCACGAATGGATCGCGGGAACCGCTGAAATCTTCAAGATAGTTGACCTCGGCGTCGGGCCAGAAGGCGCTCGCGATCAGATCGTCGTCATGCCGGTCGAGCCCGCGCGCATAGCGGTAAAGACACTGCATGATCTCGTCGCGAATGAGGAGATCGCGCAGGCGTTCCCTCTCCGCTGGCGTAAAAGACTCTTCCGCCATTATCGCTCCCTTGGTTCTATCCGTTTCCCTTCAGCCGCTCAGAATGCAAATCTGGCGCCGAAGGTGAAACGTGTACCGATCAGGTCGAACAGCACGTTGTTGCTGCCATAATTGTTGCTGTGAACTGAAGTCGGGCCGTTGTCGAAAAGGTTCTCGACGCCGCCAAACAGCTCGATCATTTCTTCATTCTCGCCCATCGGTATCCGGTAATGGGCGAACAGGTTCACATAGGTTTCAGCCGGCAGCCGGTTGAAATTGACGCTGTTGGGCAGTGTCGGATCATAGCCGTCATCCTCCGGCCCCACGCGCGTCACGTTATTGATGCCCTTGTGGATGTAGCGAAGCTGCGCGGTCACCGATAAGGGGCCGGTCGCATAGGTGACGACAAGATCGGCCAGCCAGCGGGGCATGCCCGGCAGTTGTCCGGGCGGATAGCCGGTCTGGCCTGCCCGGTCGATCCGACCGCCGCTATCCTCGGTCGTCAGATGTTCGACATAGGTGGCGAGCAGGCGGATGTTGAGGTTGCCGATATCGTCGCCGAAGCCGGGCATTTCCGTATTATAGGCCAGTTCGAAGTCGATGCCGCTTGTCTGCAGCGAGGCGAAGTTGAACAGCGGATCGGTGACCTGGGTGATGATCCCGGTGCCGTCGCGGACGATGAACGGGCAGAACTCGACGGCACCCGCGACGCAGCGGTTGACCACCGTCTGCGTGCCTGGCCGGGTAATTGCATTGCTCACATCGATATCGAAATAATCGGCCGAGAAGCTGAAGCCCTGCAACGCGCCGCCGGGCTGGATGGTGACGCCCGCGGTCCAGCTGTTCGCGACTTCGGCGCTGAGATCCGGATTGGCGGCGATGATCGTCGGCGTGCTGAGCGTCGTGTTCTGCACGGGATCGAGAACGATGGTTTGCGTCTGGCGCGCCGAGGAAAACAGTTCGTTGACATTGGGCGCCCGGATATCGCGCGACCGCGTGACGCGGAACAACAGGCCTTCGACCGCCTCGAACACGCCGCCGATTTTCCAGGTGGTGGCCGAGAAACTGCTGGACCCGCTTGCGCCGTCGAACTCGTATCCGGTCAGGCGGATTGCGGCGTTGAGATCCAGGGTCGGGCCACCATCGTCGGAGCGCAGCAGCGGAACGACGGTTTCGGCATAGCCTTCGAACACTTCGCTATCGCCGTTGATCGCGACCGCATTGCCAGTCAGAAAACCGCGGGCAAGCGATATCGGGTCGGCATCGCCGGAGGCGGAGTCGGTGCGATACTCGACGCCCGCCGCGACCGAGACCGGCCCGGCCCAGGTGGAGAAAGGCTCGCCCTGGATATTGGCGGCGACGACATGCTGCTGGAAGCGCGTGCGTTGCCGCGTCGCGCCATAGGAATAGTCCTTTGCGGCTTGCGACCACATATTCTCGCCGAACAGGTTTAGCGGTGCGCAGGCCGGATCGTCGTTGGTCAGATCCGCATCGGCATTAATCCGGCAAACGGGCACTCCTCCAAGGGTCGTCACGTCTGCGGCGCGCCGGAAGGCGGCCGGGATCTGCACATTGGTTGTGCGCTGCCGATAACGCGTCGTGCCGAACTGGTAATAGACATCCCACCGCAAGCTATCGCCCAATTCGCCGTTCAAGCCGGTGGCGAGTCGGAAGGTCGCTGTGCTCGACTGATTCATCGCGCGGCCGAGATCGAGGCCTTCGCGGCCCAGCGTGAAGGAGGGAATGTTCTGATCTACCATCATCTGGAGAATCGACGCCGGGATAAAGGGGTTGTCGATCTGGATCGGGAGGTTCGAATCGCGCGACTGGGCGGAGATCGACTGGCCTTCGACACGGCCGTAGGAAAGATCGAGAAAGCCTGAGATACCGTCGGTCAGGTCCGCCGTCAGATGGCCATAGAGCGAATAGCGTTCATATTCCGGCGCGATCCGGATGCCCGTGAAATAGGGATCATAGCCGTCGCCGCCGATCATGAAGGTGCTGGTCGGCGACCAATATTCGCCGCGGTTGAACGGGATCGGATTGCCGGCGGGATCGAACTGGATACCGGCCAGTGCTTCCGGCGTGTTGATGACGCCCCCGGGACGGATCGTGGCGCCCTTTGCATTGGGAAGCAGGAGGATGGCAGGCAGGCCGTTCACCCCGGGGGTCGGGTTCGTGATCGTTCCGGGCTCTTGCCGACAGGCAGGTCGCGTATAGCAGTCGCCGATCCCGAAATAGCGGTTATATTCGGCAGCGACGGTGAAATGGCCGTTGCCGTTCATGATATCCTGCCCGCCAGCCAGCGAAACGAGAATTTCGCCATCATCGCCGCGCGAAGAGATACCGCCCTGAACGGTACCGCGAATGCCGTCGATCTCGCTGTCGAGGATGATGTTGATGACGCCGGCGACGGCGTCCGAACCATAAGCGGCAGAGGCGCCGCCGGTGACGATCTCGGTCCGGCTGATGATGCCCGAGGGAATAAGGTTGAGATCGACGATGCCGAGATCGGTGCTCGGCGCGAAGCGGCGTCCGTCGACGAGAACCAGTGTGCGCTGGTTGCCGAGACCGCGCAGATCGGCGAAGCGCGCGCCGATATTGTTCGCGAAGAGGTTGGCGGTCGTCGGATTGTTGGTCGCGCGGAAGGCGGGCGTCTGCGAAAGCGCCTCGCCGATGTTCGTCAGCCCCAGTTCGGCGATGCGCTCGGCACCGATCACCGTCAGCGGCGTGGGCGAATCGAAACCGCCGCGCGCAATGCGGCTGCCGGTCACGATAATCGGCTGGCCGCCCGACTGCGAACCGGATTGCTCACCGCCGCTGCCGTCGTCGCTCGTCTGTGCTGTCGCGGGGGCGCCGGTCGACGCGAGTATGGCTGCCAGGCTGGCACCGACTATAAGTTTTACTTTGGTTCTGGAACCGCGCGAATCGTTGATCTGCTCCATCGTGACCCTCTCCCTATTGCCTATTTTTTGGAGATTCCTTTAGGAACCGTCCGTTGCGGTCCCTTTGGAGACAAACGAGCGCGGTTGGATAATACTATTTTTGAGATACAGGCATAAGAATAACTTACAGCTAAAGCACGTTCCACGGGGCCTGGTTGGATGTCACGAGGCGCCTGATAGCCTTTTCGATCAGGGCTTCGAACGGCTCCAGCACCTGCGGATTGAGCCCGGCCCGGGTCAGTAGATAGAGGCGTAAACTTGCGCCTTCCGCATCGATCGGCCGCGCTGTCAGACGGCCGTCGCCTAGCTCGTTGAGGAACGTCGGATAGGTCGAAATGCAGCACATTTCATGTTCAAGCATGAGCTGCCGCCGCGAGCTGATCGGCTCCACTTCGGCAACAAGATCGAAGCGGATGTCGTGGGTGGTTGCGAGATATTCGGCAAAGGCCCGGTCGGGCGCGCGGATGCTGTCCATCACGATCGGGATCGATTGAAGCGCCTGTAGTTTGATCGGGCCAAGCTCGGGATCGACGCGGCTCGGCGGACCGATCAGCCAGAGGTCCTCCGTCGCCAGAATCCGGGCATTGGGAAGGTTCAGCGGCAGGTGCGAATCGAACAGCGCGACATCGAGTTCGTCCGTCAGGATATTGCCGCGTAACTCGGCATCGTATCCGACGCGGACCTTTATCTCGATGCCGGAGGAATCGGACTTCTCGGCGATCAACTCCGGGATCAGCAGTCGGGCTACGGTGGAGGATACGCCGATGCGCAACACTTCGGTGACGGGGCGGCGGAAGATGGCGATCGAGGCCTCGGCCCTGGCATAGGCGACCAGCACCTGCTCTGCCTCCTCCAGAAAAACCGCGCCTGCGCGGGTCAGCGTCACGCCGCGCGAATGGCGATCGAACAAGGTGATGCCCAACCGATCCTCCAGCTGCCGCAACTGCATGCCGAGCGCCGGCTGCGAGATATTAAGCACCTCGCTGGCTGCCCTGAGGCTTCCGGATCTCGCGATCGCGACGAAATAGCGCATGGCGCGCATTGCTAGACTCTCCTCGTGCCGGCCGGGCAGGAAGCCGGACGAATGCGGTTCGATCGACATCCCCCGGTTCGTCGGTCGTTGGCAGGCAGACTAGATTAGCCCTTGGCTGCGGAACAGCCCCCGTTGGAAATCGGGCAGTATCGAGAGGCATCGACCAGAGTGGGATACACCCCACTGCGGGAGTGGGGCCGATTGTGGTTTACGCGCGCCCGTACCGTCCAACATCAATAGGGGCGCGGCTATCCGGTCTCCTGGAACATGCCGTCGGCAACGATAAGATGTTGGATAGGATCCTGAACCATGGCTGTAGTAAACGCGGAACAACAAACCCCGAAGCCGTCCCCGAAATCTGCAGAGGATTCTGATTCCGAACAGAATTTCCGCTTCTACGACAACCGCCAGAAATATCTGATGTTCGTGAACACCTGCTCCGAGAAGTGGATCGTTGCCGAGCGCGTGGCCAAAGAATTGTCGTCGCTCACGCCGCGTCCGCCGGCGCTGCGTTTCTTCGATGCCGGAATGGGCGATGGCACGGTGCTGGCGCGTGTGCTGCGCGCGATGCACAGCAAGTTCGAACGCTTTCCTTTCTATGTCGCGGGCAAGGAGATCAGCCTCGAGGATGTTCGGCTGACGCTCGACAAGCTGCCCGACCGATTCCTCGAACATCCCGAAACGGTGTTCGCGGTCACCAATATCTCCTATGCCGACGCGCCCTGGCTTCGCCCGACAAATCCGGCGCTGGCGGCCAAGGTTGTGTGGAAGGAAGTGGCGCTCGAAGGATCGACGACCGCCGATTTTGAGCGGCAGATCCTCGACTTGCAGCCTTTCCTGGCGGCCAACTGGCGCACCAAGGTTAGTGAAAAAAATGGTAGCCTTCTGCCTGAAACACCGACGGTGCTCGTCCTCTATCGCAAGGATTGCCGCTTCCTCCTAGACGGGGTGATTCCCCGCCAGGGTAAGTCCGAGGCGGGTTTCGACTTGATCCTCGCCAGTCAGCCTTTCCGCCTGCGCGCCAAAACCCAGTTCAAGGCCAAGCGCGTGCTTGCGCCGCTCGCCAAGGCGCTCGGGCCGGGTGGCCGGCTCCTCGGCATCCATTCGGCGGGCAGCGATCCGGGAGTCGAGATCGTCCAGAAGGTTTGGCCTGGAGAGGATCCTTTCACGACCTCGCGGCGCGAGCTTTTGGATGCAACGCGCGATGCGCTGGGCGAGGAGGCGAAACATTTCCATTTCGATCCGCTGCCGAACCGGCAGGCCGTCTTTCGCTACGAAATGCACACCATGCCCGACGAGATCGACAGCGGCGACGCCTCGATCGGCACCTCGACCTTGCTCGCGGCGTGGAACGCGGCGACCTATGTGGCACAGATCGAGGACGAACGCCTGACCGAGGCAATGGGCAATTCGGCCTATCTCGAGGCGACTCGCGCCGCCCTGCGCAAGCATGGCGAGCTGTGGTTTAACGACGAGAGCTACATCATCGCACGCGAGACATAGCGGCGCGCCCGACATTCAAAAATTCAATCAGCCCGCAATCAGAAAAGAAAGCAGGAGCCCCATGCGCGAGAGTTATTTGTTTACATCGGAGAGTGTATCGGAGGGACATCCGGACAAGGTATCGGACCAGATATCGGATGCGGTGGTGGATCTGTTTTT